>CENX01211285.1_pt1 | contig 33332 bp, 25 predicted proteins | sample 361321 | NCBI WGS metagenome assembly CENX01 (sample SAMEA2619678, study PRJEB7988) | marine metagenome | isolation source: saline water (ENVO:00002010), including | reverse complement strand
AAGCCATGATTCTTAAAGAATCTAACAAAGAACAGTAGCGGAAAATCTAGCATTGAATCAACGCCAGCCGACCAGATAGCAGCCCCCATTGGAATTAAATAATTAGTCGTGAACGCTTCACTATAATTATTATTATCGAGGTACTGCTGTAAGCTTAGATCTTCAGGAATATTTCCGGTCTCCAAGTCTTTAAGCGACTGTCGATTAAAGCGTATAATATCTTTTAACAATCGCCAGAAACTTGGTTTAAACAAATTTTTCCTTTGGGCAAACAGCGTACTAAGATTGCTACCCGCATACTCGAGGCCATTCATATCATTGACCACACTGAAGCTCATACTGGTAGTTTGCGTTTCAACATTTAACTGTTTTAGTAAACGAATAAAATTGGGGTAAGTCCAGTCATTATAAACAATAAATCCAGTGTCTACTGCATATTTCTGACCTTCTAATTCAACATCAATAGTCGCAGTATGGCCACCAACAACCGAGGAAGATTCATAGACAAAAATTTCGTGATTTTTCTTTAAATAATAAGCAGCCGTTAAGCCAGATATACCTGAACCAATAATGGCAATCTTCATAATGAGACCTTTATAAAATCTACTCAAATCCTAACAATGGCGATAACAAAGAAATAGTACTCTCCCCCACCTATAAAGGGATATTATTTTTTTGTCACTGCTGCTTTTCGATTCACGCGATACCATAAACATGGAAAAGCGGCGGCTAGAGCAAGAATACTATAAAGTCTCTTGGGAAATTGCACTTTAAATTTTCGCGCATCAATACCAATAATTATCTTCTCTGCGGCCTTGTCTGCAGACATAATAAAAGGCATGGGGAAATCGTTACTACCGATCATCGGTGTTTCAACAAAGCCGGGATTGACAACTGTCACATCAATACTTTTGTTAGATAGATCTAATCGCAGAGACTCCAAAAGATAATTAACCGCCGCTTTTGACGAACCATAGGCTTCTGCGCGAGGAAAACCGACCACTGCGGAAAGACTGGCTATTCCTACAATATGTCCCTTACGCCCAGATACCGCAGCAGATCGCTTTAAATGAGGCAAGGCAACGGCAATACTGTTAACCATACCAAAAACATTCACATCGTAAACACGGCGGAACAAGTCGCTAGCCACTTCACCTTGCTCAACATACTCGCAATGACCGGCATTGAGAATGGCAATATCCAGCCCGCCTAGATGCTCATCAATTGCCCGGCCCATTAAATGACAACTTACATCGTCAGTAACATCCCATGTAAAAGCTGTGATGGCTTCGGGGAAGTAATTAGCAACCGTCACTAGCTTAGATAAATGTCGTCCTGTGATTAGAACTTGATGACCAGCGGCTGCAAATTGAAGCGCCAATGATCTGCCGATACCTGAGCCTGCGCCAGTAATCCATATTTTTTTCAAAGGTGTTACTTTAGCCATATCAATCACCGCTGATGAATTAGGGAAATCGCTAAAGAACAGGGGGCATTATGCTGAGGGATACTAGACTGGGTTTCTAAAAAAAACTTTGAACGGCTTGACCAGACATCAAACAATAGAAATCATCTTATAACTAAATGACCACCCGTGCTTTTAGCCCGCTAGGCGGGCTTTTATCTTAAGTAGCATACGCCCTAGGAGAGGCAGATGTTCGTAGAGCATAGCACCCACGTCAAAAACATCTTCATGGTAGTCGATCCGGTCACTGAAACGAACATGAGTGATGCCTCGGACAGTGATTAATTTCCCATTGCCAAGCTTTCGATGCCGAAACAACATATCCCACTTGATGGTTGCACTGTTTTCACCAATCCAATGCTCATGATAAGTGAATTCGCAGCTCACGACATTGCTGTACATACTGTCCATATAACGGCGATATGCCATTAGACCTTCAATCTGATGGATTGGATCTTTAAAAGTTACATTTTCTGAATAGACTTCATTTAGCAAGGCTTGCTTAGAGTTGCCGTCAATCCTACCACAGGCAGCTTTTGCATTATCAAGACTGCCATAGATGGATTTAAAGCGCTGAATTAGGTCCTCAGAGGTTGTAGCGGCAGGATCTATTAAACCCTTGATTTGACTCACATTTGAGGATTTTTTTGGGGCAATATTTGTATTATTCATAGTCGATAAATCTCAAAATACGTTAATTCAGCGATTAGGACAAATTGGGCTAATTTGAGTAATATTGTTCTTTACGTGATCCGTCAAATCTCGGATCAACCTCCTAAATACACCTACATTAGCATTTTTTAATTAAATAGCCTTAAAGAAAAGTGGCCTCAGCCATGCAACAGTGATCTAGCTAGCCTAAAGACACGTAAGGTTAATCATTGATAAAAGAATTTTAAAATTTTGCTATCTTTCTGACTCATCTGCGTTGAGGTTGTATACTTAAAATGGCCACTTCATCATTAACTACTGCTAGCCTAAGCTGTGCTGAGGAAACCACCTCTAACGGCCTTCACGATTCGGTGGAAAGCAGTCAAAAACAGCAGACAGGGCTTATGCAATCTACTAATTCAAGTACTCCGGCAAAGACCGATGACTGGAGCCCAGTCCTTATTAAAATTGCCAAAGATCGCGATCGAGTGGCTTTTGGCAAACTTTTCGACCACTTTGCTCCCAAAATTAAATCCTACGGCATGATGCTTCGCTCACAGCACACCTCTCCTCAAATGGCTGAGGAATTGGTTCAGGATGTAATGTTAAAAGTTTGGCTGAAAGCCCATTGCTTTGATGTGAGCAAAGCCAGCGCTAGCACTTGGATTTTTACCATAGCCAGAAACTGTCGGACCGATTTCATCCGCAAAGCAAATCGTACCGACACAGAATTGTCTGCAGATGACTTATGGCCGATGGCTGAAGAAGAAGGTCCATACACTTCTCTTCACCAACGCAGAATCGAAAAAAATATACACAGCGCTGTCGCCCAATTGCCTCCTGAGCAGGCCGATGTACTCAAACGCATATACATAGAAGGTAAATCTCATTCTGAAGTCGCCGCTGCCACAGGCTTACCCCTTGGCACGGTTAAATCTCGAGTCCGCTTAGCCGTGGGCAAACTCCGAACCTTACTTTAACCATCGATTATAAAAATTATCAACAGGTCAGCACTTATGAGTCATTTCCGCCCCGACATTCACTGGTTAACCGATTACGCAGCCGGCACCTTACCCTTATCTCAAGCGCTTTGTGTTGCAGTGCACCTTTCATTCTGCCCGGAAAGCCGTAAACAAGTGGAGCAACTTAATAGTCTTGGTGCAATCATGTTTAGTAATGCCACTAATGACTCAGATAGCTTACCCAGCGAAAAGCTCATTTCTGAACCCCAAACTGATGAAGATGAATCTATCAACCAAGAGCTCCGCGCCAAAGTCTTTGATTTAATCGATACCAAAGATATAAAACAACAGCCATCAGAAATTACAGCTTCACTGAGTGCTAACGATTCATCAAATAAAGCTGAACTATTGCCTCACTGCTTAGCGAAGCTAATTCCTGAAGGCATCGATCAACTGGATTGGAAAAAGTTAGGAACTGCTTTAAGTGTTGCACGCCTACCTGCTGGGGACGGTTCACGTGAGGTGGCCCTTCACAAAATTAAGGCCGGCGGTCGCGTGAGTAACCATGACCACCGGGGCCGAGAAGTGACTGTTGTTCTGCAAGGTAGTTTTTCAGATCAGAACGGTCTCTATTTGCCTGGTGATTTTTTAGTAAAAGAAGCTGGAGAAGAACATCGTCCTATTGCTAGTGAAGACGCCGAATGTATTTGTTTATCGGTGTTAGAAGCTCCAGTTAAATTCACTGGACCTTTGACTGGCTTAATCAACCCGTTCCTCAAAATCAAAACTGGCACACGATAATCCTCATGTAGTATTTTGTCTAACCTCTATATATCTATTTTGCGCGGGTTATCGGCCCGCTTTTTTGTTCCTCATGGAAACCTCTAGAGCTCTCAAGATTTTGAGTGTGAAACATTATTAAGAGGCATAGCGTCAAGGAATCCATTAACATCCTTCGAATGCACAATTAATCTCCGTAGATTACCTCATCACAGTGAGATATCTACTGAAACTTAGGCCATTTAAAGCCGATGAATAATCGCCTATTGGATACTAATGTGAAACAAAAACGCCCTTTTGCTATTCGCGCACTTAACTTTTCTGGTCGCGTGCTAGCTCAGCTTGGCATCGCACTGCCCGTACTCAATATCGATGATATTCATCAAAAAGCCAAACAAAAAACTGGACTTACTGACTTCGGCGATATCGATTATCTCGCCGGCCTTGAACACCTTATAAAGAGTACTGAAACAGAAGCCAAACTCAGTCAAATTGGCAGAATAGCGGCAAAATCGGCGCTGATTGATAATTTAGCTAATCGAATGTTGATGGTGGACTATGTGAAAAAAAATCCTGCTGTCAAACAGGAAGTCATTGCCCAGCCCATGTTTATCATAGGCCTACCCAGAACAGGAACCACCATCTTACATGCCATTATTGCCGAGGCAAATGAAAATCGTGCACCGAAATTATGGGAAATGCAACGGCCCTTTCCACCACCTGCAAAAAATGCGGCCGATAATGAAGTTCGTATTCTTGAACTTGAAAAGAATGCAACAATGCTCGATATTCTCGCTCCCGAAATGAAACTCAAACACGAAAGCAATCCTCGCTTAGTAGAAGAGTGTTTACCTTGGATGGCAACCAGTTTTTTTCAAGAGCAATTCAGCACGGTCCATCGACTGCCTAGCTATCGACAATGGTATCTTAATGCCGATCCTAAACCGGCTTACCAATGGCATAAATTATACCTACAATACATGCAATTCATTGCCAAAAAAAATGGCCAAGCACCGAGGCGATGGATACTGAAATCTCCGGCTCACCTACCCTTTATAGAGGCTATTATAGATACCTACCCCGATGCATTAATAGTTCAGACACACCGAGACCCACTGAAAGTACTGGCCTCTGCTTGCAGTCTGCTTTCAACCTTACGAGGCGGTTTCAGTGATGCGATTGATCCACTACAAATTGGCGAGGAAGAATCCCAGTATTACTCAACGATTCTTAGCCGCGGTATAGCAGCTCGCCGAGAGATTAAAAACGCTGATCAATTCTACGATTTTCAGTTTGATGATATCATTCATCGACCCATTGACAGTATCGCTGATCTCTACCAACACTTCGACCTGAATTTGAATAATGAATCACGAAAAAAAATGCAACTTTTTATAGATAATCGTCCGCGCACAATGCATGGCAAACATGTCTATACGATGAAAGAATTTGGCTTAACGGAAGAAAAGCAAGGGCCACTATTTAGTGATTACCGAAAAGAATATGTTCAATCAACGCTCTAATTCGCTAGCGTTAGCTCACGCAAACGTTTAATAGCCTCGTCACGCTGAGCCAATTCATCGAGTAGCTGCGAATTTTCAAGCATCACTTGATCTTTATTTACATCAGCCTTAAGCAACAAACTGGCGGTCAAGCGAAGCAGTCTGGCTTCATTAGCGACATCAGTCTTGGCCGCTTGTTCGATACGCTGATGAAATACATGAAGGGTATTACTGGCTCTTTCACGACTATATGCGGGATTATCTCGATCAAGACCCATGGCAATAAGACCGAGCAAAGCATAGGCATCGCTTAGCAAGCTGGCTTTATCAACCAGCACCGCTTCGTATAACTCTAGTGCCGCGGCATAATTACCTTCTTCATGCTTTTGATGAGCCAAAACCAATTGTTTAATCGATGAGGTTAGCGCCGCATTAGAATCAGCTGAAGGGGAAGCAGGCACTTTTGACGTGAAACGATCGTCGACAGAAGACTCGACGCTGACCGAAGCTGGTCCTGGCGAAAGAATCGCGCAGGCGCTTAGCACAACGACGAGACTAAAAGATAAAATAATGTACCCTAAATGCTTGCTCAATTGACTCGTTAACCTATTTTATTATGCTGAGGCTAATATCACTGAAGTACTGAGAGCATAAGCAGTGTACTAGCAAATAACAATGTTATGATAAACCATCTAAAATCAAATCGGTAATGTTTTAAACGATGGAGCACTGTTTTTTTGAGGATGAACCGCTGTTTTGTCATGTCGGCTTTTATAGTCAGCGCTCAAATGCTTACTGACTTACTGGTCGCATGGCTGGGAACAACAGCACATCGCGAATTGATGCTGAATCTGTCAGCAACATCACTAAGCGGTCTATGCCGATCCCCTCCCCCGCAGTGGGGGGTAAGCCATATTCTAAAGCCGTAATATAATCGGCATCATAATGCATAGCTTCAATATCTCCGGCATCTTTTTCAGCTACTTGACGTTGAAAGCGCTCCGCTTGATCTTCGGCATCGTTTAATTCTGAAAAACCATTAGCAATTTCACGACCGGCAACAAAAAATTCAAATCGATCGGTGACAAAACCATTATCGTCATTACGTCGCGCTAATGGCGACACCTCTGTCGGGTATTCGGTGATAAAAGTCGGCTCAATCAGCTTTTCTTCCACTGTTTTCTCAAAAATCTCGATCTGAATCTTACCTAAGCCATATATAGGCTTAATGGGTATACCAAAATCATCTGCAATGCCTGCCGCTGAATCACGCTCAGACAAGTCACTCAATGACAAATCAGGGTTAAAAGCTAAAATAGATTCTAAAACTGTCATACGTTTAAACGGTTGGCTAAAGTCTAACTGATAGCCTTGGTAATCGAGCACTGTTTTTGAAAGAACATTTTCGACCACAGTACGCAACATCGCTTCAGTTAAATCCATCAGATCACGATAATCCGCGTAGGCCTGATAAAATTCAATCATGGTAAATTCTGGATTATGTCGGGTCGATAAACCCTCATTACGAAAGTTACGGTTAATCTCGAACACTCGTTCAAATCCGCCGACGACTAAACGCTTTAAATACAGTTCGGGCGCAATGCGTAAATACATGTCCATATCGAGCGCATTATGATGAGTAATAAAAGGCCGGGCTGTAGCACCACCTGGAATCGCCTGCAACATCGGCGTTTCAACCTCCATGAAAGAGCGGGCTTCTAAAAATTGACGAATCTCTCTAATGATACGTGATCTCAAAGCAAAAACGTCTCTGACATCTTGATTCATAATTAAGTCAACATAGCGCTGACGATAGCGGATTTCGGTATCCGCCAAACCATGAAATTTATCGGGTAGAGGTCGAAGCGACTTAGTCAGCAGTATTCCATATTCAATATATACGTACAGATCACCCTTACCCGACTTATGCACGGGGCCTGATGCGCCAATAATATCGCCAATATCCCAGCCTTTAATCGCCTGCGCTAATGCCTCGGGTAGGGACTTTTTATCAACGTACAACTGTATCTGGCCCGACACGTCCTGCAATACAATAAAAGGGCCACGCTTATTCATTACTCGTCCTGCTACACTGGCGGGACGATTTAACGCTTCTAAACTGGGTTTATCTTGCTCGCCTAATTCAGACTGCAACTCGGCAGCTAAACTGTCTCGACGGAAATCGTTTGGAAAAGGCTGTCCCATTGCCCTCAAATCGGACAGCTTAGCTCGACGTTCAGCAACTAACTTATTATCTTCAGTTGCATTACTGGCATCATTGCTATTATCAGTCATAATATTTGGACTCTTTATTTAGGCTTAAAGGTATTATCTCGCTCGTGCGACAACTGTCAACTTTCTAATTTCTGATCTGTATGATCTTATTAATCACACTCTACAAGCCTTGCTTGAGTGATGCTTCAATAAAGAAGTCGATATCACCATCAAGCACATTTTGACAATTACTGGTTTGGGCGCCAGTGCGTAGATCTTTAATTCGCTGATCATCTAAAACATAAGAACGTATCTGACTGCCCCAGCCAATATCTGACTTAGTGTCTTCAAGCGCTTGTTTTTGACTATTAAGCTGCTGCAGTTCTAATTCATAAAGCTTAGCTTTTAGCATTTTCCAAGCTTTATCGCGGTTTTGGTGCTGAGATCGATCACTTTGGCATTGAGCAACCGTACCAGTCGGTTCGTGGGTTAATCTAACCGCCGAATCGGTTTTATTTACATGCTGCCCCCCCGCACCAGAGGCTCGGTAGGTATCGGTACGCACATCACTGGGATTAATTTCAACTTCAATATTGTCATCGACTTCTGGTGAGACAAAAATGGAGGCAAAGGAGGTATGACGGCGACTACCCGAGTCAAACGGTGACTTCCGTACTAAGCGGTGAACACCGGTTTCAGTTCGCAACCAACCATAAGCATACTCACCTTGAAAATGCACCGTAGCGCTTTTGATTCCCGCTACATCACCCGCCGACGCTTCGATTAAGTCAACTTTCAAGCCTTTTGCCTCACCCCAGCGCAAGTACATGCGCAATAACATTTCTGCCCAATCTTGCGCCTCAGTTCCACCAGAACCCGATTGAATATCAAGATAAGCATAATTAGGATCCATCTCACCTGAAAACATGCGGCGAAACTCTAGTTGCTCTAACAACTGCTGCAAGGTGGCTAATTCACTATCGACCGACTCTAAAGCCTCTGCATCGTCATCTTCTATCACCAATTCGAGCAAATCACTCGTATCGTTGATGCCGACATCAAGATTATCAATCACGCCTACCACAGCTTCAAGTGCCGCACGCTGGCGGCCTAATTCTTGTGCTTTTTGGGGGTTATCCCAAACTGAGGGCTCTGCAAGCTCTAATTCTACTTCGGTCAGTTGCTCTTGCTTGTGAGCATAGTCAAAGATACCCCCGAAGCACTTCTACACGGGCTCGAAGATCTTTTAAACTTTGCTGTTGCGGATTGGTTTCTAACATGGAAAATGGGACTCTCTCTCGGAATATACAACATTCGAATGCCGCATTGATTGCGTTATGGTCCAGGTCAATGCGATTAATCACTGAGCTGAGCTGGACTATTTCGAATTAATTTAAATTATAGGTTCATTATACTCAAATGACTTTCCATGAGCGAGTAAATAATAGTGGTCGAAGCCGTCGTCTAATAAAAAACAGGCGACGCATCAATGCCGATAAAATCGCTTTAGCGCATTAATAGACCACAAATTGCTTGACAGTTAAGCGGCTAAATTGACAATAGACTGTCTACATTTAACAATAGCGGTTCTGGCTTAAGGGTCTATCTACAAAAAGCTCATACAGTCACAAAACAGTACCAATCATTCATTACTCATCACAGGTAACACGATCATTATGCGAGCACAGCTAACCCATTCAGACGACATCACAACTTTACTTTGCGACAGCTTGGTTATTCCTTTTTTTAAAGATTTAACGCTTAATGCTGATAGCCGCTCTATTAATAAGGCAACCGGCAAGCAATTAAGCCGATTACTCGCCAGTGATGATTTTAGCGGCCAACTGGGTCAAACCACCCTTCTGTTACTACCCAACGGCATTAAAGCACAGCGTATTTTATTGTGGGGCCTGGGAGATAAAGACAAGCTGAGTCGTCAATCATGGAGTCGTGCCGCCGACAGTCTGGCAGCAACCTTGAACCAACAAAAAATTAAACATGCCGCCATCCTAGGCAGCTTAAAATTACCCAGTGCAGTGGCAAGCGCCTGGTCATTTCAACAACTAGTTAGCCGTATCAATCGAAGCAGCTACCGATATTCGACTACAAAAGCTAGCGTCAAAGCTAAGCAATCAACTCTGGCTAAAATCAGTATCGTTAATGCCAAAAATACGACAGCCAATAAACGTGCGATTAAAGCTGGTATTGCAATCGGCAAAGGTATTAATACTGCCCGCGAATTAGGCAACTTACCCGGCAATATCTGTACGCCAAAATATTTATCCAGTGAAGCGCGAAAGCTTGGTCGACAACATGCTGGGATTAAAACGACGGTACTGGGTGAAAAACAAATGAAATTGCTCGAGATGGGCTCTTTACTCTCGGTAGGTCACGGCAGTGTTGAAGAATCGCAGTTCATTATTATGAACTATCAAGGTGGGAAAAAGAGTCAACAACCGCATGTATTAGTCGGCAAAGGTATCACCTTTGACAGTGGCGGTATCAGCCTCAAACCCGGCGCCAAAATGGATGAAATGAAGTTTGATATGTGCGGTGCCGCCAGTGTCATTGGTACGATGTCGGCCATTGCAGAGATGAAATTACCCATTAATGTGGTGGCTGTTATTGCCGCCGCCGAAAATATGCCATCGAGCCGCGCAACCAAACCTGGTGATGTAGTGACCAGTATGTCGGGTAAAACTATCGAAGTACTGAACACCGATGCAGAAGGTCGCCTGGTCCTCTGTGATGCATTAACCTATGTTGAACGATTCAAACCCGTATCGGTCGTCGATATAGCGACATTAACCGGCGCCTGCATCATGGCATTAGGCCATCATGCGACGGGCTTACTGAGTAATAATCAAGACTTGGCCGAGAATCTACTGAAAGCTGGTCAAGACAGCGCCGATCGCGCCTGGCAACTACCACTATGGGACGAGTACCAGAAGCAAATGGAGTCACCCTTCGCTGACCTAGGTAATATTGGCGCTGGTGGTGCAGGCACCATTACCGCAGCCTGCTTCTTATCGCAATTTGCCACCAAGTACCCATGGGCACACTTAGACATTGCCGGTACCGCTTGGAACCAAGGCGGTGGCAAAGGCGCCAGTGGTCGACCCGTTGCCATGCTCTGCCAATACTTAATGAACCGCTCCGAACAGTAACCCGTTGTTATGACCCATATTGACTTCTACATCACAGCAGCCAGCAACCCCGACGAGCTTTTAAGCTTTGCCTGTCGCTTAACTGAAAAAGCGTATCGCAGTCACTGTGATATTTATTTGCACACCGAGTCTGAGCAGCAGATGTTAGCCCTAGACGAAAAGCTGTGGAGTTTTCGAGCTAATAGTTTTTTACCGCATAGCCATGAAAACAGTGGGTCTGAAGATATCAAAACCAAAAAAAGTGATGCAACTCCAGCGGTAAAAAAAGGCAGTATCTTGATCGCTCATTCAGGTAATGTTGGTGAACATCACGATGTACTGATTAATCTAACGGATAAAACACCTAAGTTTTTTAGCCGCTTTGATCGTCTCGCCGAAATCGTATCCGGCATCGATACAGCCAAAGAAAAATCTCGACAACGCTATAAATATTACCGTGATCGAGGCTATCCGCTCAAGGTGCATAACCTGTAACTAAGATAAATCTATTTATGATGCTAGGCTGCCAAACATAAACACGCTATGAACAAAAATAATGGGCCGCAACAACAAACAGAAAATTATTTCTTTCAAAAACGACTATCGATTAATGCAATTTTGCATTACTTATGTAAACGCAATAAATAGAAAAAACTATTATGGATAAAACGTTTCAACCCCAAGACATTGAACAACGCTGGTACCAACAGTGGGAAAGCAACGGCTTTTTTACCCCCACGACTGACACAGGTCAAAGCGATCAACAAGCGTTCTGCATTTTGATTCCGCCACCAAATGTCACGGGCAGTTTACATATGGGTCATGCGTTTCAACACACCATCATGGACGCACTCACCCGCTACCAACGGATGAATCAAAAAACCACACTCTGGCAAGTTGGCACCGACCACGCTGGCATTGCCACGCAGATGGTGGTTGAGCGGAAGCTAGCCGCCGAGACGGGCGAATCACGACACGACTTAGGTCGCGATAAATTTATTGAAAAAATTTGGCAGTGGAAAGAAAGCTCTGGCGGAACCATCACCGAACAAATGCGCCGACTCGGCAATTCAGTTGACTGGTTAAATGAACGCTTCACGATGGATGATGGTTTTTATGCAGCAGTGCAAGAGGCTTTTATTCAACTGCATGATCAGCAATTAATTTATCGTGGCAAGCGATTAGTCAACTGGGACCCGAAATTTCAAACAGCCATTTCTGATCTTGAAGTTGAAAACAAAGACAGCAAAGGCAGTATGTGGCACCTACGCTATCCATTAGCAGACGGTGCCCTCACCAGCGAAGGTAAAGACTATTTAGTCGTAGCAACAACGCGACCCGAAACCTTACTCGGTGATACCGCAGTTGCCGTTAACCCTGCCGACCCACGCTATCAAGAATTAATTGGCCGATACATACAGTTACCGTTAGTTGATCGTCTGATTCCGATTATCGGCGATGCTCATGCAGACATGGACAAAGGCACCGGCTGCGTGAAAATCACCCCCGCCCACGACTTTGACGATTACGAGGTTGGTCAACGCAACCAATTACCCATGATCAATGTATTGACTCGCGAGGGCTTTATTCGCGCCACAGCTGAAGTGTTTGATAGCGCCGGCAATGCATCAGACGATTACGACGGTAATATGCCAGCATCCATGGCCGGTCTTGAGCGATTCGTTGCTCGTAAAACCGTGATTTCTGAAATGGACGCGCTGCAGCTACTGGATGAAATCAAACCGCATGACTTGTCGGTGCCTTACGGCGACCGCAGCAATGTAGTTATCGAACCGATGCTCACCGACCAATGGTATGTCGATGCGAAAAGTATGGCCGAGCCGGCCATTCAAGCTGTGGAAAAGGGTGCGGTCAAATTTGTTCCGCAGCAATATGAAAATATGTACTTTTCGTGGATGCGTGACATTCAAGACTGGTGTATCTCGCGTCAATTATGGTGGGGCCACCGAATTCCCGCTTGGTATGACGAACAAGGAAATGTCTTCGTTGCCAGCAACGAAACTGAGGTACGCAGTAAATACCAACTGGATGACAAGGTCTCTCTGCGGCAAGATGAAGACGTACTCGATACCTGGTTCAGCTCTGCATTGTGGAGTTTTGGCACCCTTGGCTGGCCTGAAACGACCAAACGCTTAAAACGGTTTCACCCAACCAGCGTATTGGTCACTGGCTTTGATATTATCTTTTTCTGGGTTGCCAGAATGATGATGATGACCATGCACTTCATTAAAGACGACGATGGCAAGCCGCAAGTGCCGTTTGAAACCGTCTATGTCACCGGTCTTATTCGCGATGAACAAGGCCAAAAAATGTCAAAATCAAAGGGCAACGTGCTCGATCCCTTAGACATGATTGATGGCATTGACTTAGCTAACCTGTTAGCTAAGCGTACCGGTAATATGATGCAACCACAGCTACAGGCCAAGATCACTAAACGAACGGAAAAAGAATTTCCTGACGGTATTCCCGCGCATGGCACCGATGCCCTTCGCTTTACACTCGCCGCACTGGCCTCGACCGGCCGCGACATTAACTGGGACATGAATCGGCTCGAAGGCTACCGTAACTTTTGCAATAAAATTTGGAATGCCGCCCGCTACGTATTGATGAACATCGAAGACCACGACTGTAATCATGACGATGCCAACATCGAGCTATCACTATCTGACCGATGGATAATCAGTCAACTGCAAAAAAGCCAAACCACGATTCGAAAACATTTTGACGAATACCGCTTTGACCTTGCCAGCCAAGTCTTATATGACTTTATTTGGAACGAGTACTGTGATTGGTATTTAGAGTTATCAAAACCGCTATTGGCTGATCCTAATGCTAGCGCCGCACAACTGGCAGGCACCCGGAAAACCTTAGCCACAGTATTGGAATCAATAATGCGTTTAGCGCATCCAATCATGCCGTATATCACTGAAGAAATATGGCAGTCGGTAGCTCCATTGGTCGGCATTGATACCGCTGGTGGGCAAAACAGCATTATGTTGCAAGACTACCCTACTGCCGATAGCAAACAAATTGACTGCATGGCCGAAGCCGATATTGGATGGTTAAAAGCCGTGGTCGTCGCGGTGCGTAATATTCGTGGTGAAATGAATATTTCACCCGCCAAAGCCTTGCCGTTATTTTTTGCCAATGGTGATACCGATGATGCACGGAGAGTCGATGCCTATACACCGCTGATAAAAGCGCTCGCCAAAGTCGATCAGATCAGTTGTCTAACCGCCGAACAACCAGCACCGGCCGCAGCGACACAGTTAGTCAATGAGCTAGAAATATTGGTTCCACTCGCCGGACTAATCGATAAAGACGCAGAATTAATACGACTCGATAAAGAAATTAGTAAGCTTGAAAAAGAGGTCAAACGATTGGCAGGCAAACTAGGCAATGCCGGCTTTACCAACAAAGCACCGGCTGAAGTGGTCGCCGCTGAAAAAAAGAAGTTAGTCGATACCAATGATGCCCTGCAACGCCTAACAAAGCAAAAATTGCAATTGAATAATCTATAACATTCACTGACCAACGCCGTTTCTGTTTTTAAACCCTTATCTTCTTGAAAAACACAGTGCGGCATAAACTTAAACCAATAACTATTTACTGGCGGGCGGTCGCGTTTTAAGCATGCAGGTAAACACAAATTGGGCTACAAAAAATTAACCGACTAAAACTGTTGCCTGTATTGACCAAGCAAAGTTAGCATTTTTTGTTTCTCAGCAAGCGGTATATGGCTGTCAGGAAAACCCAGCACCATGCCGGTGGCACCTTCGGCTTGCAGTCGTTTGATCTGTTCAACCGAGGGATTATCTTTTAAGGCTAAAATGATCTCAAATACTTGGGCATCTCGCTGATTTTCCACTCGCGCTGCTTGTAATTGCGGCAAAATCGATGCCATTTCTTCAACAGTATTACCGTTGCCCAACCAACCTTGGGCATAGCGTCCCGCGCGGCGCAAGGCAGGCGGACTCATGCCGCCTAGCAGCAGCGGAATAGGCTTACTGGGCACGGGATTAATTTGCAACGGATCAAAATCAAAGTGCTGGCCGTGATATTCGACATAACCGCCCTTCCACAGCGCCTGCATCACGGCAATGCATTCATTCATGATCTGGCCGCGACGAGTAAAGTCAACGCCATAAACGTCAAACTCTTCCTTCATCCATCCGACCCCTGCACCAATTACTAAGCGGTTGTCACTCAGGCAGGCAATGTTCGCCGTGGCTTTAGCCACTTCAATAGGGTTCCGTAAGGGCAAGACATACACGCCGGTTGAAAATTTAAGCGTGGTGGTCACAGCCGCAATGGCCGCTAAGGTCGTCCACACATCGGGGTATAACAAGCCGCCGTGAATCGGGGGAGTTCCATCGTCACTGTAGGGATAGCCTGCAGCCATTTGCTGGGGCACAAAGCCATGATCTGCGCCCATAATACCTTCAAAACCCAATGACTCTGCCTGTTGAGCAAGCACAATCATATCGGTTGCCGAGGTCCATGGCGTCATCAGCCAAAATTTCATAGCTGAATTACTTTACTTGCATGGCAGTGATAGTTAAAGATGGTCAAACTCATGCAAGCCACACTCAGCATGAAACTCACAGTAGCGCTTGTAACTACCCGCAAATAGAAACGGTACGTGGCCGCTCTCTGAGCGGTAGTAGCTGTTGCACGACGATGCTCCCCAAGCGTAAATACCAAACTGCGTACCCAACCAATCATTGTATTGTCGGTGCAGGTCTTTTTTAACGCTAATAGCATCAATATTAGCCGCTTGCTTGTCTTTCAGTAAGCGAACAATGGTTTCAACATTTTTCTCAACGGTAACAAAATAAGCCACGTTAAGCACTAAGCCATTCGGCCCCACGGCAAAAAAGTAATTGGGGAAATCAGGGACTACAATGCCTTTATGCGCTTCGGGTGCATGTTCCATGACGTTGGCTAATACCTGATTATTGACGCCAGTCACGGCAATACGATCAAAATCAAGAATTCGATAACCAGTACAATAAATAATAACGTCAACGTCAACTTCACGTCCACTAGCGGTGATAATGCTATTTTCAGTAACCGCTTTCAGACCTTCAGGAATTAATTCAACATGGTCTTTATTTAATGCTGGGTAAAAGTCATCAGAGACTAAACCACGCTTACAAGCATAGTGGCTGGTCGGTGTCATGGCATCGCGCAATTCACCTTCAGGAAATGATTCATTAATAAATTTACGAGCAGTATCTTCAAACTGCTCCATTCGCTTATGGCCAATGGTCGCAGCCTGATGCACCAAGCCCATAATGAAACCTTGAAAAGCCTTAGTGAGACTCATTAAAAACGGTAAGCGTTTATTCCACTTACGGCGCGATTCAGAATATAGCTTACGCCCCCGCGGCATAATCCAGTTAGGCGTCCGTTGAAGCACGGTTAAATGGTCGGCCTGCTTAGCAATCTCAGGTACGATCTGCACTGCACTGGCGGCTGAGCCTATCACCGCTACTCGCTTTCCTTTTAAATCCACATCGTGATTCCACTGCGTGCCATGCCAATAGTCTCCTTTAAAGGTATCAATACCTTCGGCATTCGGATAAAGCGGGGTGTGCTGATTGCCCATAGCATTAATAATGACATCAAATTCAAACTGCTCGCCGGCTTCACTGCCTAATAACCAACTACCCGATGACTGATAATCGGCCGTCATAATTTTAGTGTTTAAACGGATATGTGGATCAAGACCAAACTTAGTGGCAGAACGTTGCAAGTACGCCTCTATTTCTGCTTGCTCAACAAAGCTGGCGCTCCAGTCGGGGTTAGGCTCGTAAGAAAATGTATAAGAGTGAGCCCAGACATCACAGGCCAAACCAGGATACGTGTGTAAGTGCCATGTGCCACCGACACCGTCTGATTTTTCAAAAATGGTAAAGTTCGTGAAACCCTGCTTAAGTAATTCATGTCCCGATGCGATACCCGAGGGGCCTGCACCAATGATCGCAACGCGAAGATCTTTTTTATCTGCCATAATACTCTCTATCTACTGCTTAACTGTAAAAAAACCTGCCCCAGTTTGCTGGTACAGGGCGACAAACTCTAACATTGAAAATAAGCGATGAATATCGACCTAATAACGATTTAACTAAATCGCCACTTAATGGGCGTAAACCTGAACAGGAACGCCATTCACAACGCAGGTGCTCGAAGCAACGTCCAGCGATTCATCGATCAAATCGTTACAGCTAATGCCCGGTAAGGCTGATTCAGCCAAGCTTTGTTGCGAGTCACCGTAAATATGGCCAAAACCGTGCGGTATACTCACCACCCCTTCCATCATTTCGGGGCTAACTTCAACTGGCACGTTGGCCTCGCCCACATGGGTGACGACCTTCGCTGTGTCACCTTCAACGAGCCCAATACGCTCAGCATCTAGTGGATTCACCTTAATGGTACAGCGATTCTTACCGCGCACATAGGGCTTAAGATTATGCAGCCATGAATTCATGTCACGCACATGACGACGACCAATTAACAACATCTGCTGACCATCGGCTTTAGCTTGTTCGGCCGTTAATTCGTCAAAACGTTGCTTTAATCGCGGCAGATCATCGGCAAACAATTCATGCATTACATTAATACGTTGACCTGGGGTTCGCACAATCTCTGGCATCCGCTGCTTTAATGACCCTAAGTCCATTGACGCTTGCGGGTAATGTTTTAATTTATCTAAACTTAAACCGTCAGGATTATGACCAAAGAAATCACCGTAAGGTCCCGAGCGAAACATCACATCAACAAAGCGTTCGGGAGACGTGTCGCCAGTCACTAAGCTATTAATCTTATCCGCAGTTAACTCGTAACCCTCGGCGTTAGCGCGCTTAATGGCCATGTCGACAATACCCTGATACACATAGCCGTCCATATCTTCACTACTCAGGCCCATCATTCGCGCCGATATATCAAGAATAATTTCACCCAGATCTTTAAGGCCCTCAGCCGGTTCAAAGGTTCGTGGTGAGTACGAGGCATAATTGCGCGTGGTAAAGTTTTGAAAAGTGACATCGACATTACTGTGTTCAGGATGCACCGTGCTGGGTAAAATGATATCGGCGCGGCTGGTAGTTTCATTAATATAAATATCCAAGCAGACCATAAAATCCAATGTATCCATGGCCTCTCGGATTTTATCGCCTCGCGGTACCGATAAAACCGGATTACCGCAAATAGTCAGCAAACCACGCACCTCGTTGCCCGGCGCAGTAATTTCCTCAGCCATTAACGAGGCGGGTAACTCACCACAAGTTTCGGGCACGCCACGCACTTTCGAATGCCAACGACCGTAAGGTTTCACATCGCCATCAACACCCGGGCCAGATCCGCCCGTGGGCGCAGTAGCAAACATCATACCGCCCTCTTGGTCAAGCTTGCCATTAAGGATACTGATCACCATGAGCATCCAGTGTGAGGCCAAACCAAACTCCTGGGTACAGAGACCAATACGACCATATAACGAAGCTTTTGGCGTTGCTGTATAGTCTGCCACGAGTTGCCGAGTCACCGCAGCACTTACGCCCGTTACTGCAGCTGTGCTTTCAGGCGTAAACTGGCTCACTGCTTCGCATAAGGCGTCAACATTATCAACGTAGTCAGCAAGATGTGCTAAATCAATTTTATCTTCATCAAACAAAACCTGAGCAAACGCCATTAAGAAATACGCATCGGTACCAGGCTTAATAAAAATATGCTGGTCAGCCTCATCGGCTGTTTCAGTGCGACGCGGATCAATGACTACACACTTGCCGCCACGATCGCGAATGGTTTTCATCGCTTCTTTAACATTAGGTCGACCTAATAGACTGCCCTGAGATACGACAGGATTAGCGCCCATACAAATCATCAGTTCAGTGCGTTCCAAATCGGGCACAGGAAACAGCCACTCATGGCCAATTAAACCCCAACAAACCAGCTGTTGCGGATGTTGGTCAACGGTTCCGGCCGAGAAGAATCGTTCGGTACCAATCGATGCCATTAATGACTGAAGATAAATACCTGCGGCAAAATCATGACCCAATGGATTGCCCACATACATGGACAAGGCGTCTTTGCCGTATTTGTCGCGAATATGGGTAAATTTTTCGGCGATGGTGTCCAGCGCCTCGTCCCAGGAAATCGCTTCCCAGCCGTTAGCCGTTTTCTTCACTGGATGACGCAGGCGTTCACCGTCTTCATAAATATAATTGAAAGCCTGTGATTTCGCACAGACATAACCTTTTGAGCGATGGTCGTCGGGATCACCTTTAATTGAAATGATTTTTTGCTCGTCACGATCTACTTCCATCACCAAACCGCAGCAAGCCTCACATGTGGGGCAAATACGGCGTAAGGTTTCTATATTATTTTGACTATCGAGGCTTGGCATGGATCTCTCCCGCTGATTATTCATAATGACTTAGCGTTTTAAAAGATGAATAGTATGCAGATTATTCTAGGGTAAGGTTAGCGGCAACAGCCTTGATATTCAATTGCTTAGCTTAAAAGTGGGTTACAGCTAGGTAACTTATTGCAACCCTTAACAGTCTCTGCCAACGACAATAACCGATCGGTCAATCACAAGACAGGAAAAATTGATCAATCGTAGAATTAAGAAATCGTTTACCCGACGGTAATGCTATCAATGATACCGAGCGAACGATCAATGCTAAGCGCTTTAAAATCAAATAGATCACTGTCAGCTAATTGTGAAGGGGCCACATTACTGATGGCACCAAAAATACTTTCAATACGTCCGGGAAATTGTTTATTCCAATCATTCAACATACTTTTAATTGCTTGGCGCTGTAAGTTTTTTTGGCTACCACAAAGATTGCAGGGAATAATAGGAAAAGCCTTATATTCGGCATAATGCAGCAAATCAGCCTCTTTACAATAAGCCATCGGCCGAATAACGATATTCCGTTTGTCGTCACTTAACAGTTTGGGCGGCATCGCTTTAAGCGCACCACCGTGAAATAAATTTAAAAATAAGGTTTCAATAATGTCATCGCGATGATGTCCTAAGGCGATTTTATTCGCCCCTATCGACTCGGCAAAGCCGTATAAATTACCGCGCCGCAAACGTGAGCACAAACCGCAGGTGGTTTTCCCTTCAGGGATAACCGATTTGACGACACTGTAAGTATCTTTTTCTAAAATATGGAACGGCACGCCAATTTTTTCAAGATAGGTAGGAAGAATATGCTCAGGATAACCGGGTTGTTTTTGATCGAGGTTGACCGCAATAATTTCAAAATCGATCGGCGCGTTGCGCTGTAAATTTACCAGTATGTCAAGCATGGAATAGGAATCTTTCCCTCCCGACACACAAACCATAACTTTATCGCCGTCTTCAATCATAGTGAAGTCTTCGATAGCTCGGCCAACATTCCGACGAAGGCGCTTTTGTAACTTATTAAAATCCAACCGCTGCTTCGGCAACATTTCTTCAGTTAAACGCTTAAAAATAGGATCACAGGCTTGTTCGGCAATCGGCTCCGTGGTGGAGCATTCTGTAGCGGATAATGGACGGGCTTTTTCGTGCATAAATAACATTTTAATATCATTAGGGTTTAAAGTGGTGCATCGACCAAAACTTTGATCTTGCTTATTGTAAGGGAATGAGACAAAAGCCTAAAGCACTTCAGGGTAAATAATCGCCAAGCCTAAAAAAATACCCTTTATTGATCTGATGAACACAGATGTTATAGATTTTACTGCCCAGCACGCATAAAATAGCGCACGCAAAAGTGCTTCTCGGCTTATTTGCGATTTTCTCCACTGCCGCCACAGAAGCCCATCACTAACACATATAGACTCGCCGATTAGAAGGCATTCAAAAACAGGACATTCACAATGAAACCAGCTGTTAACGTCACAGTCACCGGTGCTGCCGGCCAAATTAGCTACGGGCTATTATTCCGTATCGCATCAGGCGCCATGCTAGGTGACGATCAGCCTGTCAGATTGCAATTACTCGAAATTACGCCCGCTTTGGACGCCCTAAAAGGTGTTGCTATGGAGCTGGATGATTGCGCGTTTCCCCTGTTAGAAACCATTGTTTGCACTGATGATGCCAATGTAGCCTTTAAAGATTCCGACTATGCTTTATTGGTAGGCGCTAGGCCTCGAGGACCAGGCATGGAGCGAAAGGACTTGCTGGAAGCCAATGCGGCGATCTTTTCAGCCCAAGGCAAAGCCATTAACGCCGTCGCCAGTCAAAATATCAAAGTATTAGTGGTCGGCAATCCCGCCAACACTAACGCCTTAATTGCTCAGCGAAATGCCCCCGATATCGACCCTCGCAATTTTACCGCCATGACACGATTAGACCACAATCGGGCGATGACACAGCTGGCTCAGAAAACAGATAACCCTGTTACTGCCGTCACTCACATGACCATCTGGGGTAATCACTCGGCTACCCAATACCCTGATCTGTTTCACGCTAAGGTCAACGGCACTGCCGCCACTGACTTGATTGACCAAGCTTGGTATGAAGAAACTTTTATTCCTGAAGTACAGCAGCGCGGCGCCGCTATTATTGCCGCTCGCGGTGCATCGAGCGCAGCCTCTGCTGCTAATGCAGCCATTGATCATATGCGCACTTGGGCGCTGGGCAGCCCTGCCAACGACTGGGTTAGCATGGGTATTTACAGTGATGGCAGTTATGGAATAGCCGAAGGCCTAATCTACTCTTTCCCTGTTACCTGCACTAATGGCGACTGGAGCATTGTGCAAGGCTTAGAGATAGATGCTTTCAGCCAAGCTAAAATGCATGCTACCGAGCAAGAACTCACCGAAGAACGCGATGCCGTTCAGCATCTGCTGCCCTAAGCTTGATTAGTAATATGATCATAAAAAAGGTCGTTCATTGAGCGGCCTTTTTTATCCGGTTGATTCAACCATTGGCACTGGCTAAATATCAAATATAAGCATTACTTCGATCGCTGTGATCGGTCATATCTCTGACCCCTGCCAGCTGGGGTAATTTCTCCATCAAGGTTTTTTCAACCCCATCTTTTAAGGTCATCTCGACGGAACCACAGCCCTGGCAACCGCCACCAAATTGCAGGACAGCGTAATTTTCATCGTCAATTTTCATCAACGAGACCTCGCCCCCGTGCGACGCTAGTGACGGATTGATCTCAGTAAAAAGCAGATAGTTAACTTGATCTTCAAGCGGGCTATCATCATCAACTTTGGGCATTTTAGAATTAGGCGCTTTAATGGTTAACTGACCGCCCATGCGATCAGCAGCATAGTCAACCTTTGCTTCTTCCAAATACTGCCAACTCTGCTGGTCAAAATATGCGTTAAAACCGGCGTATTCACGAACAATATTGTCATCACTTAAATCATCAGCCCGACCATAGGCGATGCACGTTTCTGCCCTAGGTGTACCTGGGTCATTAATGAAGATTCTGATACCCACTACGTCGTCTTCTTGCTTGTCTAATAAGCCTTTCAAGTATTCTTGGGCACTGTCAGACAAGTCTATTTCAATAAAATCAGCCTCTGAAGATCGTTGCTTATCAGCGGCGCCAGCATTATTGGCTTTGGGCGGCAATTCGGCCATAGTGGTTACCCTCTAATCATTTTACCAGTTTGTACCTATTCTAGCCGAAAGCAGATCGCTACGCGATAGACTTTCATTAATTTAAAAACCATTAAGCCAACTATTGCGTAACTAAAGTACTGTAAATTATCACTCTGAATGGCTAGGCCCTTAATAGTTACAAATTAACCCCTTAGCTACGCCTAATAGCGTAATTCTTGATAGAATAGATGATCGAAACTTGCCATCCAGCATTCAGGTTAGTATTTGTAAAATGTCAGTAAAAACAGCTCTATCTGCGACTTACACCGCGCAAGCGCGGATTACCGCTTTAAAAGAGGCGTTGGCTAAGCGTATCTTAGTGATCGATGGCGCCATGGGATCCATGATCCAAACCTATAACTTACAGGAGGCTGATTACCGCGGTGAACGTTTCGCCGATTATACTTCAGACCTCAAAGGCAACAACGATTTACTTTGTATAACAAAACCAGAGGTTATTCGGAAGATTCACCGCGCATATCTTGATGCTGGCGCTGATATTCTTGAAACGAATACCTTTAATGGTACTCGCGTCGCGCAAGGTGACTACTCGCTAGAATCAGTCGCGGCCGAAATTAATCTTGCAGGCGCGAAACTGGCCAGAGAGGTTGCCGATCAATATACCGCTAAAAATCCTGGCAAACCTCGATTTGTCGCTGGCGTGTTAGGCCCAACACCTCGCACCGCATCCATTTCACCTGATGTGAATGATCCCAGCGCAAGAAATATTGAATTTGATGACTTAGTCGCCGATTACACTGAGGCAACCGAAAACCTCATTGCCGGTGAAGTTGACTTACTGTTAATTGAAACAGTTTTCGACACGCTGAATGCCAAGGCCGCCATTTACGCGGTAAAAGCATTTTTCAATGCACGGCCAGAAATAACTGTGCCGATTATGATTTCGGTGACCTTCCCTGATATGAGTGGTCGACTATTATCAGGACAGACGCCTGCTGCTTTTTGGAACTCTATCGCGCACGCCGAACCCTTAATGGTAGGTGTTAACTGCGGCCGCCGATTTAAAGAGATTCGACCCTTCGTAGAAGAGCTGGCCAATAATGCAAACTGCTATCTCAGCGGTCACTTTAATGCAGGCTTACCCAATGCCTTTGGTGAGTACGATGAAACGCCAAACGATATGTTTGATGATTTAAACGGGTTTGCTGAGCGGGGATTTTTAAACGCCGTTGGCGGTTGCTGTGGCACTACGCCCGAACACATCGCATCGATTGCTAAAGTCGCTGTTCATAATTCGCCCCGCGACATCCCCGATTTAGCCGTCAACTGCCGACTCAGCGGACTTGAACCATTTAACATTGGCGCAGACAGCTTATTTGTTAATATCGGTGAGCGTTGCAATGTTACTGGCTCAGCGCAATTCAAAAAACTGATCATAAACGAGGATTACGACACCGCCTTAGATGTCGCCCGACAACAAGTTGAAAACGGCGCGCAACTCATAGATATCAATATGGATGAGGGCATGCTCGACGCCTTATTCGCAATGAAGAAATTTTTAAACTTAGTGGCCTCTGAACCCGAAATTAGTCGAGTGCCAATCATGATCGACTCCTCTAAATGGGAGGTTATCGAAACCGGCCTAAAGTGCGTGCAGGGTAAGGCCATCGTTAATTCGATCAGCATGAAAGAGGGAGAGGCAGAATTTTTAGCGAAGGCACGACTTTGTAAAGACTACGGAGCTGCCGTAGTGGTAATGGCCTTTGACGAACAAGGCCAAGCAGATACTTTAGCCAGAAGAATAGAGATCTGTGAAGCGTCTTATCGCCTACTGGTAGATAAAGCCCATTTCAATCCAGAAGATATTATTTTTGATCCCAATATTTTTGCCGTAGCCACAGGCATTGAAGAACATAACAACTATGCCATTGACTTCATCGAGGCCACGCGTTGGATCAAACAACACCTACCCCATGCCAAAGTTTCTGGCGGAGTCAGCAATGTTTCATTTTCTTTTCGCGGCAATAACACTGTTCGTGAGGCGATTCACTCAGTCTTTTTATACCACGCGATTAAGGCCGGTATGGATATGGGTATTGTCAACGCGTCACAGTTGGCAATTTATGACGATTTACCTGCCGAGCTAAAAACTCACGTGGAAGACGTCATTTTAAATCGTCGTGACGACAGCACCGAACGACTACTGGACATTGCTGACAAATATAAAGATGACGGCGCAAGTGAAACGAAAAATGAAAACCCAGCTTGGCGCGAAGACAATGTTAGGAAGCGTCTTGAATACTCTTTAGTAAAGGGAATCAACACCTATATCGTTGAAGACGCTGAAGAAGCTAGGCAGCAATTTAACCGTCCTATTGAGGTAATTGAAGGACCGTTAATGGACGGCATGAATGTGGTCGGCGACCTGTTTGGCGAAGGTAAAATGTTTTTACCACAAGTCGTTAAAAGCGCTCGGGTCATGAAACAGGCGGTGGGCTATTTACAGCCTTACATCGAGGCTGAAAAAACGGAAGGGCAAAAAACCAACGGCAAGATATTAATGGCCACGGTGAAAGGTGACGTGCATGACATTGGCAAAAATATTGTCGGTGTGGTCCTTCAGTGCAATAATTTTGAAGTAATCGATATGGGCGTCATGGTAGCTTGTGAAGATATCTTAAACAAAGCCCGCGAGGAGAATGTTGACGCTATTGGCTTAAGCGGCTTGATCACTCCCTCTCTAGATGAAATGGTGTATGTTGCCAAAGAAATGCAACGGCAAGACTTTCACGTACCGCTGTTAATTGGTGGCGCAACCACCTCTAAAGCACACACCGCGGTAAAAATTGATCAAAACTTTTCTAATGATCAAGTTATTTATGTGCCTGATGCGTCCCGCAGTGTCGCCGTTGCTACCAAACTGATTAGTGCTGAATTAAAAAATGAATTTGTCGCCCAAACACAGGATGATTACGAAAAAATTCGGCTTCGACATGCCAATCGAAAACCGAAGGCCGCGCCTTTAAGCTATTCAAACGCTATTGCGAATAAACCAAAATTAAATTGGCAGGACTATACGCCCCCTGCCCCAGCTATTACCGATCGGCAGATCTTAACTGACTACCCCATTGCCACTTTAATTGACAATATTGACTGGACACCATTTTTTATTACTTGGGATTTGGCTGGGAAATATCCCCGAATTTTAACTGACGAGGTCGTTGGTGAGGCGGCTACAAATCTGTTCAATGATGCACAAGCCATGCTTAAACGTATTGTCGACGAGCAGTTACTAGAGGCGCGGGCTGTATTTCAGTTTTGGCCGGCAAATCAAATTGATGACGATGATATCGTTGTCTATAAAGACCATGGCCGCGGTGAGGAATTGGCTCGCTTACATCATATACGCCAACAAACTCATAAACCAAATAAAAAGCCGAATCTATCTTTAGCTGATTTTATTGCACCTCATGAAAGCAATAAGACTGATTATATTGGCGGCTTCGTGGTGAGCACTGGCATCAATGCAGAAAAACTTGCAAAAGAGTTTGAGGCTAAGGGTGATGATTTCAACAGCATTATGATCAAGGCCTTGGCCGACAGACTTGCCGAAGCTTTTGCTGAACATCTGCACCAGCGAGTCAGAACAGAATTTTGGGGCTATGTTGAAGCTGAAACGTTTAGTAATGAAGAGTTGATTAAAGAGCGTTACCAAGGCATTCGTCCAGCACCCGGCTATCCTGCTTGTCCTGATCACACTGAAAAAGCAACCTTATTTTCATTGCTTGATGCAGAGGCGTCTATCGGCGTGTCGCTAACCGAGCATTATGCAATGACACCTGCTGCCTCGGTCAGTGGTTTTTATTTTTCACATCCCGAAGCACAATACTTTGGTACCGGTAAAATCGCTGACGATCAACTGCAAAGCCTTGCAGAGCGAAAACATAAATCAACCGAAGAAATGACCCGCTGGCTTCAACCTATTTTGGAGTAACAATGAATATATCACCACAGGATGAAGCAGACTCAGCCACAGAACAAAAAAAAAATAATACGGATGAAAAACTACCTTTAAAGCACATTATCACCAGTGTGCTTGCTGCGGCGATTGGCGTTCAAAGTAAAAAGAATCAAGAAAAAGATTTTACCGCTAAGGCCAGTATTGTTACTTACATATTGGCAGGAATTATTTTTACCGTCGTCTTTGTTTTCACGGTCATCGCCGTCGTTAAGAGTGTTTTAACCCATACCGGCATATAATAAACCCTTCAGACCATTAAAGCCCCATCAACCAGTGCATAGCAACTGCCCAGGCTAAAAATACCAGTGCCACTGAGCACCACATATCGACTTGACTGTCGCCGTCGCGCTCTAATTCTCTTTGTTCTTCAGGATTATTATCTGATTCGTACATGACATTCCTCATGGGTGCATTTAACCAGCGGTAAATCAGTATATTAAGCCTGATCACCTTTTTATTAAAATAGCTATTTTAACCGGTATCTTCGCGCTTTAAACCCTAAATTACGCCTAAAAATGCCCATCTACCGGCACTTGTGTTCATTTAACCTGAAATAACGATATTGCTAACCGTTTAACAGGTATAAGCTATTAATATTGTTGTTATTAATCGATTTTTGTCATATAAAGGTTCATAACCGTATAAAGACACCTTCGTTAGCTAAATCGATAACCGAATATTCAACTTAGTCTATGTATCAATACGACCACTATGATCGACAAGTTATCAAAGAGCGAGTCGATCAATATCGCAATCAAACACAGCGCTTTCTAGCGGGCGAGATCAGTGAAGCAGAATTCCTGCCACTGCGCTTGCAAAATGGCCTCTATGTACAACGTCTGGCACCGATGCTCAGAGTTGCCGTGCCCTATGGCCTCTATAATACGGCCCAAATGCGCAAGCTAGCCGCCATTACGCGCGACTACGATAAGGGCTATATCCACGTCTCTACTCGCCAGAATTTTCAACTGAACTGGCCCCGACTGGAAGACGTGCCAGACATTTTAGATGAACTCGCATCAGTCGATATGCACGCGGTACAAACCAGCGGCAACTGTATCCGTAACACTACCACTGACCAATATGCAGGTGTTGCCGTCGATGAAATTGAAGACCCACGACCGTGGTGCGAGCTGATTCGGCAATGGTCGACGTTTCATCCCGAGTTTTCCTTATTGCCCAGGAAATTTAAAATCGCTGTCTGCGCCACTGAGGAAGATCGAGCCGCGTTTAAATTTCATGATATTGGCGTTGAATTAATTCATAACGATGCGGGCGAAACCGAATTCAACATTCATGTCGGTGGCGGCCTAGGCAGAACGCCTGTAATCAGCCAATTGATTAAGCCTAATTTAGCTTGGCCGCATTTAATCACCTATCTTGAAGCCGTACTGCGTGTCTACAATCAATTAGGTCGACGCGATAATAAATATAAAGCCAGAATAAAAATACTGGTTAAAGCGATGGGCGCTGAAGCCTTTGCTGCGCGTGTCGATCAAGAATGGCAATTCATAAAAGATAACGACAACACACTCAATATCGAGGCGGTCAACCGCGTCAAAGCTTTTTTTATTCCCCATGACTATCAATCAGTGGACGATCAAGCCAGTAATGCGCGATTACAATCGCAGCGATTAGAATCAACCGCATTCAATCGTTGGCTGGACAAAAATGTGCAGCCGCACAAACAACCGGGTTATGCCATTGTTAACTTGGCGTTAAAACCAACCGGCATCGCACCCGGCGATATTAGTGATTATCAAATGGAGGCGATCGCTGATCTCGCAGACCGCTTTTCTGGCGGACTGTTGCGCAACACCCATCATCAGAATATTGTATTAGCCGATGTTAAAAAAGACGACCTATTTGAACTTTGGCAAGGATGTGAATCGCTTGCCATTGCGACACCTAACTTGGGTTATTTATCCGATCCAATCTGCTGCCCCGGCGGTGACTACTGTGCACTGGCAAACGCCAAATCTATTCCTATTGCCGAGGCCGTGCAACGCCAATTTGATGATCTCGACTACCTCTATGACTTAGGCCCCATCGACCTCAATATCTCTGGCTGTATGAATGCCTGTGGTCATCACCATGTTGGCCATATTGGTATTTTAGGCGTCGACAAAAAAGGCAAGGAATTCTACCAAATCTCGCTGGGCGGCAATATGAGTCGAGAGGCCTCAATTGGAAAAATTTTAGGCCCCTCTTTCTCTTCGGAAGAAATTCCCGAAGTGATTCAAAAAATACTCGACGTCTATGTGAATAAAAGAACCGAGGAGGAGCCGTTTATTGATACCTACCGTCGATTAGGCATCGCTCCGTTTAAAGAATATGTCTATGCTGGATAATGTCCCCCTGTTAATTAAAGACCAACAGCTCAGTGCCAATCATTGGCAACTAATCGATAAAGAGCAAGTCATCGATCTTAGTAGCTTAGCTGACAGTGACAACATTATTTTACCTTTCGCGCGCTGGCAAGAGAATGAACCCATGGTTTTAGGCAAGGCGAATATAGGCCTGTGGCTGGACAGTGATGAATCGGCTGAGCCACTGGCTTCGGTCTGCCATGATGTCCCCCTCATTGCGATTAACTTTCCCGTTTTTTCTGATGGTCGAGGCTATTCATACGCACGAACATTACGCGATTATTTCGCATACCGCGGAGAAATTCGCGCCATCGGCGATGTCTTGCCTGATCAAATGTACTTTTATAAGCGCTGCGGATTTAATAGCTTCTTACTGCGAAGCGATGTCAACCCAGAGACAGCTATTAACTGCCTAAATGACTTTTCTCTCAGCTACCAAGCAGGCAGTGATCAGCGCACACCGATTTTTCATCAGCGCTAGAAACCCATTTCTATTGCTGTTACAGCATCGATGTCAATAAAGGGTATTTATCAACAGCATTTCTATACCAGGTTTGCGACTTAAGTGTTGGGCATAAAAACAAGCCCCTTGATGGCAGAAGGCAATTCGGGCATAGTTGCTTGATGGAACCTGACTCACTCATATTCTCATTTTTTTTAATTTTCAGCGGTGCTGCGGTATTGGCATCTATAGCTTTGTATACGCGGCAACCGTTAATTATCGCCTATATTTTATTAGGTGCAATGATCGGCCCCTATGGACTTGAACTCGTTAGTGATATCGAACTTTTAGAGGAAAGCGGTCATATTGGAATAATATTCTTATTGTTTTTACTTGGCCTTGATATGCAGCCTAAGGCCCTATTTGCAGTTGCTAAAAAGGCCACCTTAGTCGCCCTACTCAGTGCCTTGGTATTTGCAGCCATTGGCTTTGGTATCGCTTATAGCTTCAACTTTAGCCTAATAGAATCGTTGGTTATTGGCGCCGCTATGATGTTTTCTAGCACTATCATCAGTATAAAATTACTGCCGACCACGGTGCTTCACCATCGTCATACCGGTGAATTAATCATAGGCCTATTGCTGTTGCAAGATTTATTGGCGATCTTCGTACTCATCATTTTGCTGAGCAGCGATGCAGGGCAGTTGAATATTGAATTGATTGGCAAGGCATTGATTGGTTTGCCAGCACTTGCCTTAGCGGCTTATTTAGCAGTCAAATACTTACTCTTAGCACTCATCAATCGCTTCGATCGATTTCAGGAATATATTTTTCTACTCGCTATCGGTTGGTGCCTAGGCATGGCCGAGGCGGCTACAGCACTGGGTTTATCCGCTGAAATAGGTGCTTTTATTGCCGGCATTACCTTAGCGACTAGCCCGATATCACAATACATTGCCAATAACCTAAAGCCGCTTAGAGATTTCTTTTTAATTTTATTCTTCTTTGCCTTAGGCGCCCAATTCAACCTAAATTTACTGGCTAACATCATACTCCCTGCAACCCTACTGGCCGTCATCATGACCGCCGTTAAACCAATAGTTTTTCGCTTCTTATTACAAGGCATGGATGAGCATCGGGAATTGGCTTGGAGTGTTGGCTTTAGACTAGGGCAAAACAGTGAGTTTTCCTTATTGATTGCCTATGTAGCAAGCAGCGCATTATTGATTAGCGATGACGCCTCTCACCTCATCCAAGCCACAGCTATTTTAAGTTTTATTATCTCAACCTATATTGTGATCTTTAACTTTCCCACGCCCATTGCGCCCAACGACAAACTCAGGCGAGATTAAATAGCTAAGATAAGGCGATGCAAATCAACTTAATCGCTTAAACCTTTTTTGTCGGCGATAGGGAAATACGTCGGTTACATAGCCGCCATGTGCTTTTTACTGTAAGCCTTGCCAAAATCGATAATCGTAGATGTTGGCGTACAACTGGATAATAACAACCAGAACATTCTGGGCTGCGTAGTCCGCTGAATTAACGGCGGCGTAGGCTGCTCTAAAGTGCCGAATATTCATAATATTGGTCTAATGGTAGATCGCTCGACGTTACGCATATCCAGTCAGCATATTGCTAACTGGCTGCACCACAAGGTCTGTACTGAACAACAAGTAAGAGATTCCTTACAGCGAATGGCGCTAGTGGTTGGCCAACAAAACGCTGGGGATAAAAGCTATCAAGCCATGGGACCGGCATTTGACGATAGCATTGCTTTTCAAGCGGCCAGTGCATTAATTTTTCAAGGCAAGGAACAGCCCAGCGGCTATACAGAACCGCTCTTACATGCCATGCGTCTGCACCAAAAACCAAAAGATACTGGCGAATTTGTCTAAGCACACATTGGCCGAATCCCAATCGCTGAGCGGATTTCAGCTAACTTAGGCACGGTCACCGCGCGCGCCTTTTCGGCGCCCGATGCCAGTATTGCCTCCATAGCCGCAGGGTCTGCGATTAATTCGGCATAGCGCTCGCGAGGCTGAGCTAATTCTTGGTTGACCAATTCAAACAAACACTTCTTCGCATCGCCCCAAGCAATCCCGTCGGCAAATTGCTGCCGCATATCAGCGATCTGTTCGGCACTGGCAAAGGCCTGCCAAATTTGAAAAACCGTTGAATCATCGGCGTCTTTCGGTTCGCCTGGCTCTAACAGATTAGTCTTGATTTTATTTATCGATTTTTTGAGTTTTTTCTCAGTCTCAAATAACGGAATTGTGTTGTTATAACTCTTACTCATTTTACGACCATCTAAACCTTGCAAAACAGCGACATTGTCGTCAATTACTGCTTCAGGCAAGGCAAAGTGCGGACCATAGTGGTGATTAAATCGCTGAGCAATATCACGGGCCATTTCGACATGCTGAATCTGATCGCGGCCGACAGGTATTTGCTGGCCATTAAACATTAAAATATCTGCAGCCATAAGGACCGGATAGCTGAATAAACCCATAGTAATGCCAAAATCAGCATCGTCATTATTCGCTTCATTGCCTTGCACGCTGGCCTTGTATGCATGCGCTCGATTCATTAAACCCTTAGCCGTCCAACAGGTTAAGATCCACGATAACTCCATAATTTCAGGCACATCAGACTGACGATAAAAAGTCACTTGCTCAGGATCTAAGCCCAGTGCCAACCATGTCGCCGCAATTTCCATGCTCGACTGATGAATTTTTTCAGGCTCATGACTTTTGATCATAGCGTGGTAGTCGGCTAAAAATAAAAATGAATCAACATCGCTAGATTGACTGGCTTGGATAGCGGGTTTAATCGCGCCCACATAATTACCTAAATGCGGGCTGCCGGTGGTAGTAATGCCGGTCAGCACTCGAGGGTTGTCAGTGTGATTTGAATGTTTTTCAGTCATGATCGCCGCTACCAAAAGAGTGTTGCTTAATAATAGCCTTTTGCCAGTCGATATTCACTGTAAATAGTCTAGCTGAGTACCATTGAATTAATGGTAGGCTTCAAAACCGGCTAGATAGTCTTCGGCAAGCTGAAGGTGACGATTCATCTTATCACTGTCCATCTTTTCGGCAAGCCGACACATCATTGCCCAGCGCGGATTTTTAGCCAACTTTGTGCGTTGGCGCCAAATCCAGCGCCAATACAAAGCATCCCATAAATCTGACCACTCACCTTTTGTGTCATAACCCATTTTGCGTAAATAAGCCGAGCCTGAAAAATAGGGTTTAGTAGTAATTAAGCCGCCGTCGGCATGCTGACTCATCGCATAGACATTCGGCACCATGACCCAGTCATAAGCATCGACAAACAAACTCATAAACCAACGATAAATATCATCGGGGTGAATCTCGCAGAGAAACATAAATCCGCCCATCACCATCAAACGCTCAATATGATGGCAATAGCCGGTATCTAATACCCGAGTGACGACGTCATCGATGGGATCGATGCCGGTCGTACCCTGATAAAAGCTGTTAGGTAAGCGGTGCTTATGCTGCCAATGATTGCCACTGCGCATGGTCGGACCGAGGTCATCATAAGTCGCGCGCATAAATTCACGCCAGCCAATAATTTGCCGAATAAAACCTTCTAAACTGGCCAGCGAAATGGGCTCAATATCGTCACGTTGGGCATAGGCCAAGGCCGCATTAACCACCTGCATTGGTGTTAATAGACCTATATTCATCATCGGCGAAAGAATACTGTGGTAGAGCCAATTCTGTTGTGGGACTAAAGCATCTTCATAGTCACCAAAGCGGGAAAAACGTTGCAAAAAAAACTGCTCCAGCCATTGCTCGGCCGCAGTAAACGTAATCGGATAGTAAAACTTATCGGCTTGGCCAAAGGCTTTTGAAAACCGCCGATCGATATAAGCTTGCGCCTCATCGACATATGCGTTGCCGACAGGGAAATCTAACTCAGGAATATCAACGCGCTTCGCTTTAGGGATTTTCTTTCGATTATCAGCATCAAAACTCCACTTACCCCCTAAAGGCTTACCATTATCCATAAGAATATTGAGTTTTTTCCGTTGCTGCTGATAAAAATCAGCCATAAACCAACGCTTGCGCGCCGCTCGATAATCTGTATTTTCAGCATGACTGTTAATAAACCCCTGTGACTCGAGCCATTGAATCTCAATATGGTGG
>CENX01048726.1_pt1 | contig 33551 bp, 33 predicted proteins | sample 361321 | NCBI WGS metagenome assembly CENX01 (sample SAMEA2619678, study PRJEB7988) | marine metagenome | isolation source: saline water (ENVO:00002010), including | reverse complement strand
AAAAAAGATAATATTATTTCTGAAGTAGATATTCCAAAATTTTTAAGAAATTATAAAAGATAATAATTTCTGTGCTAGATGGGGAGTTAGCGGTTCCTTGTAACCTGAAGTCCGCTCATGCAGGATTGAATTCCGATGGATGGGTTTTGCTGAGTTTGATATTTATTATAAGCGGTGTTGACTCTTTTAGCTTTACGCAATAGTATAAACTTTAAACCCGTCAGGTCTGGAAAGAAGCAGCGGTAGAGTATATTTCTATGTGCCGTAGAATCCTGAAAGTGAGCTGGCTGTAAAAAATATTTTTCTAACAGAGAATTCTACCATCGGTGCGCAGATAAAATAATATGTCATATCAAATACTATCACTCAAATGGAGACCCAAGTCCTTTGATCAAATTGTTGGTCAAAGCCATATCACTCATACACTAAATAATGCAATTACTATAAATAGACTTGCGCAGGCATTCCTTTTTTCAGGACCAAGAGGAGTTGGAAAAACTACAACTGCTAGAGTCTTAGCTTCCACTATAAATGGACTTGATAGTCATGAGACATGTTTAGATATAATTGAACTTGATGGTGCATCGAATAGGGGTATTGACGAGATTCGTGAAATAAGAGAATCAGTTAAATTTCCACCATCCTCAGTTGAATACAAAGTTTACATTATTGATGAAGCTCATATGCTTACAGAGCAGGCTTTTAATGCTTTACTTAAAACTCTTGAAGAGCCACCAAAGCATGTTATTTTTATTTTAGCAACAACTGATCCACAAAAAATGCCTCAAACAATACTTTCAAGAACTCAGAGATATGATTTTATGAGAATAAGTTCAGAAGTTATCGTAGATCGGTTGCATTATATACTAAAAAAAGAGAATATAGACTTTGAAGAAAATGCAATTGAGTTAATTTCACAAAAATCTGATGGAAGTATGCGGGATGCATTAAGCATGTTAGATCAAATTATTGCATATTCTGATAAAATTATCAATATTGAAAATTTAAGATCAGCAATCGGATTGATAGATCAAGAGGATATTTATTTAGTATGCAAAAGCATATTAGAACAAAATACTGATAAAGCTATCGATTTGTATCATTCGATATTAGACTCAGGCGTATCATCAAAATTATTTATAAATGATTTAATAGGGTTTTTAAATCAATGCATGTTACTCAAAGTTAACAAAAATAATAAGCGTCAATATATTTCTAAACATCTTAAAGAAAAGATAATTAATAATCTTAATTTTGAAATTAAAGATATTCTAAAAATGATAAAGTTGGGCTTTGCTTTATCGGCTAGGATGAAATTTATTGAAAATAATAAAGTGTCAATTGAAGTATTGGTAGTTGATTATATTTCTCTTATTGCATCAAATAGTTCATATGATAAGTTTAAATACAATTCTAATTCTAAAAGTTCTGTTCCTAATGATAAGATTGATTTAGAACAAGATGAAATCAATGTAGATAGAGCGCAAAATTTTGAAAATTCACATAGTGTATCTGGTAATCAAAAAGAATTAAAGCATTCAGGTATAAGTGAGCCTGAAATATCAAACGATGAAACTAATAATGATAAAGCTACTCACAATCACGAACATATTAAGGATGCTAGCGATGGTATGTCTGAAAATCAGATATTGCCTTCAGTTAATTTAGTAAAGAGCAAGTGGAATGAAATTATTCAACTGCTTGATAAACAAAACAGCAAGCTATCATCATTTTTTGAAGAAACAAATGCTAAAGAAATAAAAAATGAAATTTTAATTTTACAGTTAAAAAATGGTAATCAGTTTATAAAAAAAGTTTTAGAATCTGATAAGTCAATTTTAATTAATGTAATCAATGATGTTTGTGGATTCTCCATTGATATAAATGTAGAAATGATTGAAAGCAATGAAAATATAGAAATTGCAGCAGAAAAAGATATTGATACAAATAAAGATGAGAAAAATCATCCATTACTTGATGATGCAATTAATATGTTTAAAGGTAAAATAATATCTTAAAAGGAGGGTATTAGATGTTTCCTAAAGGCGGGATGAAAGGTTTAATGAAACAAGCTCAGCAAATGCAAAAAAAAATGAAAGATATGGAGGATGAGCTTCAAAATACTAGAATTAAAGGATCTGCATCGGGCAATCTAGTAGAAGTTGAAGCTAATGGAAAAAAAGAAATTTTATCAATTAAAATTGATCCTTTAATATTAGAAGAGGAAGTAGATATGATTGAGGACCTAATCTTAGCATCTATAAAACAAACATACAAGAATGTTGATTCTGAGGTAGGAGACAAAATGAAAGCGATAACAGGGGGGATGAATATTCCAGGCATGCTATGATTTCACTGCCTGATACACTCCAAAGCCTTATTGATTCATTTAAAAAGTTACCAGGGATAGGTGCCAAAACTGCAGAAAGATTAGCTTATTATATTGCTGAAAATACTAATGAGTCTAATTATAACTTTTCTAAAAATATTATAAATGTAAAGGATAAACTTTCTATATGTACTATATGTTTTTTTTACATTGAAAAAGAAAATATATGTAATGCATGTAATTCAAAAAGAGATGAAAGTAAAATTTGTGTAGTCCAAAGGCCCAAGGATGTTATTGCAATTGATAAAACAGGATTTCCAGGATTATACCATGTATTAGGTGGAGTACTGTCTCCATTAGATCAAATAGGCCCAGAAGATTTAAATATTAATGAATTATTTAAACGACTTAATGATGATATCAGAGAGGTTATAATAGCCACGGATACAAGTTTAGAAGGTGATGCAACATCTATATACCTTGCAGATAAACTAGAACGCTATAATTCTAAAATAATAGTATCTAAGTTGGCCAGAGGAATTCCTCTTGGTGGCCAATTTGACTATATTGATGAAATGACCTTAGCTAAAGCATTTACAGAAAGAACAAAAATTTGAAAAAACATATCCCTAATTTTTTAACTATTATAAGAATTTTATTAGTGCCAGTATTTGCTATATTAATGACTTCTGGAATTAAGAATGCATATACATATTCATTATTAATTCTTTTAATAGCTTGTTTTACAGATTATTTAGATGGGAAATTAGCAAGAAAATTTAATGCGGTATCTAAATTTGGACTCTTCATGGATCCTTTGGCTGATAAATTATTAGTTTTGGCCACATTTATAATATTTCTACAAATAGATATCCTTTCAAATATAGTTTTACCTTGGATGGTTATTTTAATATTCTTAAGAGATTTCTTTGTGACTATTTTAAGATCATTTATGAAGAAATATGATATTTCAATGGTAACATCTAATATTAGTAAGTTTAAAACATCTCTTCAGATGGTCATGATTATATTATTATTAATTTTACTTATCTTCGAATCAACACTTATGGCCAATAATGTATTTTTTGCTTTAAAAACTTTTATGATCTTATTGACATTATTCACCGTTTATACTGGAATAGATTATTATCGAAAAAATATTTATTTACTTCTACAGAAAATGAAATGATTAAAAATAGAATTTCACAATTAATTTCTACATTTTTTTATTTAGGAAAGGTAAAGTACGCGCCAGGAACAATAGCAAGCCTTGTGACTCTTTTTATATGGTATATTTTTATGCCTGAAGATATTTTATTTAGACTTTTATTTTTTTTCTGTATATCTATAATAGGATTTTTTTCAATCAAAAATTCACTTATATGTTATAATGATAAAGATCCACAGGAAATTGTTATTGATGAAGTAATTGGAATGTCATTACCACTACTATTTTTAACTGATTTAGTAATTATGTCCATTGCATTTATACTATTTAGAGTTTTTGATATTTTTAAACCATCAATAATTTACTATTCTCAGTTTTATGATGGCGCATTCGGCATAATATTAGATGATTTATTAGCTGGTCTTTGTGTAATTATAGTTTTAGTTCAATATATATGAAAACAGTAGCAATAATTGCGATAGGTGATGAATTATTAAATGGTTTTACTGTTGATACTAATTCACATTGGCTAAAAGAATGTCTTTGGAATTTTAGTCTTTCTATATCAAGAGCTGTAAATATACCTGATAATGAAAGATTAATTATTTCTGAGCTTGAATTTTGTATAGATAATAATATTGATTATATATTTATTTCAGGAGGATTAGGGCCAACTCACGATGATATAACTAAACATACACTCTCATGTTTTTTCAAGCTGCCAATAGTTATTAATGATGACCATTTAACTAAATTAAAGAAAAAGTTTACTAAAAAAAAGAATGAAAGTGGAATGGATAGCTCCGCTCAATCTATGCTTTCTTCTCAAGCAGAAATATTAGATAATTTCAAACCAATACCAAATGAGATCGGAACAGCTTTAGGAATGTCAGGTGAATATGCTAATTCAAGATTTTTTGTTTTACCTGGTGTCCCCAAAGAATATAAAAATATGATTACTAATCATATAATTCCATATTATATATCAAATGAGCCGATTTCAAATCCATCCATTACAATTAAAACAACAGGAATCACTGAAAGTTATTTATTTAATATGATTAAAGAAATTATTTACAATAATAATAAAAAATTTAAATTTTCTATTCTTCCTCATTTTACAGGAGTAAATATTAGAATAATCCAAATAGATAATAATTTCTGCTTAGATGACACAAAAAAAGAAATTTTAAAAAAAATTGGTAAATTTCATTACGGATATAATAATGATTCTCTTAATAAAGTAGTTTCCAAGCTGATGTTAAAACATAAACTAACTATATCTATAGCTGAATCATGTACAGGTGGGCTTATATCAAAGCAACTTACAGATAATCCAGGAAGCTCAAATTTCATTGTAGGTGGTGTTATTGCTTACTCTAATAAGATAAAAAATAAAATATTACATGTACCAGAATCTATTTTAAAAAAATATGGAGCAGTTAGTAGTAAAGTTGCAGAGATAATGGCAAATAATGTAGCTAATTTATATGAAACTGACATAGGATTATCAATTACAGGGATAGCTGGACCAACTGGTGGGTCTGATGATAAACCTATTGGATTATATTATGTTGGAATTTTCATTAAAGGACAATTTTTTTCAGAAATGTATCAGTCTAAAATAAATGATAGAAAAATTAATAGGGAGATATCTTCAATGGCAGCACTTAATCTATTAAGATTGAAGATTAAAGAAAATTATGAGTAGACGCTTATTCTTAGGTTATAAAATACCTAGAAAAATTATCGATACTATTGTTATGGCAAGAACAACTTTGGGAGATAACCAAAAGTTCTATAATTGGGTATCAGGTAATAATCTTCATCTTACATTGTTGTTCCTTGGTAGTACAGATTTAGTTGATGATGAAAAACTGTGTAGTGATATCAATACTGTAATCAGCGAATATGAAGATTTTTCAATTTCAATAAATGGCACTGGTGTCTTTGGAAATGAAAATCAAATATTATGGTTAGGTGTTGATAGAGGGAAAGAAAAACTTCAGGAAATAAACTATGAATTACAAGTTCATCTAGCAGAAACTTTAAAAAAGCCTACTAAAAGCAAGTTTATGCCTCATATAACTATTGCAAGAAAGAAAAAAACAGAAATTAACAATAATATTGATGTGAAGAATTTCATGAATTCTGTATATTTTCCAATAGAATTTCATATCAATTTTTTCACTTTATTCGAAAGTAGAAACATAAATGGTAGAGTGCACTACAAACGTATTGATAAATTTAACTTAATCTAAAGGAAATAATTATGGCTTCAAATGATAAAACACTTGATTTAGCAATAACACAAATTGAAAAACAATATGGTAAAGGTTCAATTATGAAGCTTAATGAAGAAGTTGTGGTAGAATGTAATGGAATCTCCACTGGCTCCATATCGTTAGATGCTGCGGTTGGTATAGGTGGAGTACCCAGAGGTAGGATTGTTGAAATATATGGTCCTGAATCATCAGGTAAAACTACTTTAACTCTCCATATTATTGCTCAAGCTCAAAAGAATAATGGCGTAGCTGCTTTTATAGACGCTGAGCATGCTTTTGATCCAAGTTATGCTAAAAAGTTAGGTGTTGATTTTGAAAGTTTATATTTTTCACAACCAGATAATGGTGAACAAGCATTAGAAATAGCAGATATACTTGTTAGGAGTGGTACATTAGATGTTATTGTTATTGACTCAGTAGCTGCATTAGTTCCAAAGGCTGAACTTGAAGGTGATATGGGCGATTCTCATATGGGACTTCAGGCAAGACTAATGTCACAGGCATTAAGAAAACTAACTGGAACTGTATCTAAATCAAAAACATGCGTGATATTTATAAATCAGCTTAGACATAAAATAGGTGTAATGTTTGGAAGTCCAGAAACGACAACTGGAGGTAATGCATTGAAATTTTATTCCTCATTAAGGTTAGATATTAGAAGAATTGCATCTATAAAAGATTCTGATTCAATTATTGGTAATCGCACAAGAGTTAAGGTAGTTAAAAATAAAATGGCATCACCTGGAAGAATGTGTGAATTTGATATTATGTATGGAGAAGGAATTTCATATGAAGGCGACCTTGTCGATTTAGCGGTTAAAGCCGATATAATAAAGAAAATGGGGTCATGGTATTCATATAATGAAGAAAAGATTGGCCAGGGAAGAGAAAATGCTAAACAATACCTTAAAGATAATGAGAAATTTATGTTGAAAATCAAAAAAGAAGTAAGTGAATTTATTGGAATATAATGATTGAGCATTACATTATACCAACATTCAGTTCTCAGTGGTTTTTAGTGAATTTTATATCAATAAGTATAATGGGAATATTCTTATTTAGTGGTCTTAAAATATGTAAAAATATAGATCATAAAATAAAGTTAGGCTTTTTTATAGGTTGTATTTTACTGCTCAGACTTTTGGTAATTCACCCTTACCAAGTTCATATTGATATTTGGGATAAAGTTCATAGTTTACCTCTTCATCTTTGTGGAATTTCAGCTATTATCTCATCGTTCATACTTTTCAAATTCAATCAAATTTTATATGAATTTTTAATTTTATTAGGTATGCCAGGAGCATTTCAAGCACTTTTGACCCCTGAGTTGACACTTGGGTACGATAGAGTGTTGTTAGTCGAATATTTTGTATCACATGGAGGAATTATTCTGTCGGGTTTATATTTAACTTATGTTCTAGGTCATAGACCTAGAATAAAATCATGGCTAAAAGTTGCTGTTATATCTCAAATTTTACTTTTTTGTATACATATTTTTAATGGTTTTTTAAACTCTAATTATATGTATACAAGGATAAAACCAGAAGTAGATAATATTTTAATTATTGGGGAACATCCGTATTATTATATTGGATTTGAATTATTTGGTTTTTTGAACATAATATTGTTTTATTTTCTTTTTACAAAAACGACCAAATATCAACTTGAAAAATAAAATGTCTATATATTATAAAATTAAAATTTGCATATCATTCCTCATTATAGGTTTGTTCTTTCAATCAAATACTATATTATTCGGCAACTATATTGCTACTGGAAGTTTTGGTGCAGCGACAATTGATGGAAAAATATATAACCAAATTTCTTTTCGACCAGAGATAACCTATAATAAGCTAGGTATAGGTTTAGATGTGAATATTTATATAGATGCAAATGGAGAAATATATTCTAAAAATTGGATGTTTAATAATCTCGATACCTCGCTTGAAACTATTATGGATAAAATATATTATCTGCGGTGGGGTAATCGAAATGATGATTTCTATTTTAGGGCAGGATCATTGCCATCAATAACTTTAGGTTATGGCGCCCTTGTCGAACGCTATTCAAATTCACTAGAATATCCTCAAGTAAAAAAATTAGGTTTAAATCTAATTGCTGGAAATGATAAAGTTAAGTTTGAATATGTTCATAGTGATTTTAAATCAACTCCAGGATTGATTGCATTGGAAACTAAATTTAATCTATCATCTAGATCAAATGTATTTATTACTCTTGCGCATGATATCAATCAATTATCTAGATTAGATGAAATCCCTTCAAACAGAAGTGAGTCAGATTGGATTGATTGGTGTCAAGAGCTAGAACAGGTTTTGGAATTAAACTTAGAATGTTCTAGTACTTACAATCTGATTGAAAACCAATCTCCATACGAAGGCAAAAATCCTATATCTGGAATTTCAATAGGTGCAGATTATGTGCTTTCTGATAAGATTTCAGTTTATAGTGAGTGGGCTCAATTAATAGGTAAAACAGATAATGACCAAAATTTAGGAAATGGTATTATTTTCCCTGGTTTATCTTATAGATTTAAAAATGGAAAATTTAATTTAGAAGGTCGCCATATTTTGTCAAATAATTTTATGTTTAATTACTGGGATAGATCATATGATATTCAAAGAACAATTAATAGTTCAAATAATTTTAATAATGATGATTTTTACACTAAAGAAAGCTCTCTGAATCAATATGAAACAATGAATGGAATCTATTCATACTTCTCTTATGATATATTAAGAATTATGAATTTCCTTGTTGGGTATCAGTATCTAATAAAAGACGTTAATACATATAAATCATTTAGCTCGAGTATTAATGTTAATCCAAATTTAATTCCTAAGGTTAAAAAAATTGAATTTTTTTATCAAAACAATAATGTTACAAATCCATTTAAATTAGGTCTCAGTTCTATTCATGGCTATGATATTGGTGTTGAAGCTTCTGATAGAATGACTATAACTTATCAGTCAAGAACAACATATAGATTAGGAGAAAATGGTGAATTTGAACCGATTAGGATAATGCAGCTTGATACACAATTTGACTTTTAAATGAACTCAAAAGAATTAAGACAAAATTTTATAGATTATTTTACAAAAAAGAAAGGACATACGTTCATTCGAAGCTCCTCTGTATCACCAATTGATGACCCCACATTATTATTTACTAATGCGGGTATGAACCAATTTAAAGATATTTTCTTAGGAAGTATCAAGCCTGAATCAACCAAAGTTGTAAATTCACAAAAATGTATACGAGTCAGTGGAAAGCACAATGATCTTGAAGAGGTAGGTGTAGACAACTTTCATCATACTTTTTTTGAAATGTTAGGAAATTGGTCATTTGGAGATTATTATAAATCAGATGCAATAAAATGGGCGTGGGAATATTTAACTGAAGTTTTAAATCTAGATAAATCAAGATTATGGGTAACTGTTTATAAGGATGATCTAGAGTCAGAAAACCTTTGGAAAGAGTTGACTGATATTAAGCATGAAAGAATTCTTAGATTCGCTGAAAAAGATAACTTTTGGGAAATGGGTGAGATTGGACCATGTGGACCTTGTACAGAAATTCATTACTATATGGGTGATGATGTATCTAAGCAAGATCCAAGTGGAGTTAATAGTGAAGATTTATATCGTGAAATTTGGAATTTAGTTTTCATTCAATATAATCGTTCTAAAGATGGGTCACTTATTGATCTGCCAGTTAAACATGTAGATACAGGTATGGGTTTGGAAAGAATATTATCTGTAGTTAATAATATAAATGATCATTATGAAACAGATTTGTTTAAGCCAATAATCAGTGAGATAGAAAAGGTTTCAAAGGAAAAAATAGACACTCCGCATAGAGTAATAGCTGATCATTTACGAATGCTATCTTTTTCAATAGCTGATGGAGTTATGCCTTCAAATGAAGGTAGGGGATATGTTCTTAGAAGAGTATTGAGAAGAGCATCCAGATATGCAAGGATGTTAAACCTAAAGGATCCATTTATCTATAATTTAGTAGATATTTTAGCTGAGATTATGGGTGACGCTTATCCTGAATTGATTGAAAAAAAGAATCATATAAAATCAGTAATTAAGTCTGAAGAGAGTTCATTTTTAAAAACTTTAGACAAAGGAATATTAATTTTTAATGAAATAACAAGTAATCAGAAAGAAAATAGTAAAATAAATGGCCAAGATGCCTTTCGATTATATGATACCTATGGATTCCCAATAGATTTAACATTACTTATGGCAAAAGAAAAAAATCTTAGTGTCGATATTGATTCATTCAATCAAGAAATGCAGCAACAAAAAAAACGAGCCCGTGAATCAGGTAAATTTATACTAGATCATGAAAAAATAGAATGGGAAACACTTACAGATACTAAAGGTTCAACTTTTAAGGGCTATGAAGTACTCGAATTAGAATCTACAATTATAAAATATAGACAAGTTGATAAACATTATGAGTATGTATTAAAAGAAACACCATTCTATGCTGAATCAGGAGGACAAGTAGGAGATAATGGTAAAATATTTAATGATGACTATTCTTTAAGTATTTCAGATACAATAAAAATAGGTGAAGATATTGTCCATATTTCAGAAGAATATAGTGAACATATTGTAAAAAATAATAAGGTACGTTGCGTAGTTAATATGTCAGATAGGAATAAGATAAAATGTAATCACACAGCAACTCATTTAATGCAAGCTTCTTTAAAGACTGTTTTAGGTGATCATGTTCAGCAGGCAGGCTCTTTAGTCGATTCACAAAAATTACGCTTTGACTTGACTCATTATAATAAAATAACTAAGGATGAAATCCGTAAAGTAGAAAACATAGTTAATAATATAATTCAACAAAATATTGATTTAAAAGTTTCAATAATGGACTTTGATAAAGCAAAAGAAAGTGGTGCAATAGCAATGTTTAATGAAAAATACGGTGATAAAGTAAGGGTTGTTGATGTTGATAGTTTTTCTAAAGAGCTTTGCGGAGGCACTCATGTTAGTAGTACAGGAGAAATTTCATTATTTAAAATAAAAAGTGAATCTTCTCTATCAACAGGAGTTAGAAGAATTGAAGCTTTAACTGGATTTGAAGCTTTATCATACTTGAATAACCTAGAAGATTTAATATTTGAGTTAAAAAATAAAATGAATTGTAGTAATGATGAAGTCTTTGATAAGATGAGTCAACTTATATCTAATAATAAAGAAAAAGAAAAAGAAATCACTCTCCTTATTAAGCAAAATCAAGAATATGTCATAAACGAGCTAATTGAGAAATCTATTACATATAAAGAAGTAAAAATAATAGCATCTAAGCAAGATGACATTAGAGATATTAAAGAATTCGGATCTAGCATTTATGATAAATATTCAGAAAATTTTATTGCTGTTATAGGTGCAATAATAAAAGACAAACCAATGCTTGTTTGTGTTGTTTCCCGCAATCTTCAAGAAATTCTTGGAGCAAATGAAATTATTACACCTATTGCAAAAATAATTGATGGAGGTGGAGGTGGAAAGAAATCTATATCTACAGCAGGGGGTAAAGACGTAAGTAAACTACAAGAAACTATTGAAAAATCTATTTTAATTATAAAGGAAATGATTGATGAAAGACTTTAGTTCTACATTAATTTTTGAAAAAAGTAAAAAAGGTAGAGATGGAGTATCTCTTCCTGTTTCAGGGTGTCCTGATATTGATCTATCTGCAAAGATAGATCAAAAACTTTTGAGAAAGAAATCTTTGGATCTACCCGCTGTTTCTGAGCCAGAAGTTGTTAGACATTATACTAACTTGTCTGCAAAAAATCATCATATTGATAAAGGTTTTTATCCATTGGGTTCATGCACAATGAAATATAATCCTAAAATAAATGATTTTATTGCAAGCTTTGATGGTTTTAAAAATATACATCCTCTTCAAAACCCTGAATCAGCACAAGGATGCTTAGAGCTTATGTTTGAGTTGGAAGTTATACTAAATAAAATAACAGGGATGCATTCTTCTACTGTGCAACCAAGTGCTGGTTCGCAGGGCGAGTATGCTGGTATTCTTGTAATGAGTAAGTATCATGAAACTCAAAATAATGAAAAAAAGACAATTATTATTCCTGAATCTGCGCATGGGACTAATCCCGCAAGTGTTGTTTTGGGAGGGTATGAACCTATTAAAGTAGGAACTGATTCAAGAGGAAGAGTAGATATCAGTGATTTGAAAAGTAAAGTTGATAAGTATACAGCAGGTATGATGTTAACTCAGCCTAATACTCTTGGACTTTTTGAAGACCATATAGAAGAAATTTCAGGTATTATTCATGATGTGGACGGCTTAATGTATATGGATGGAGCCAACTTAAATGCTTTGCTAGGAATTGCAAAACCTTCAGTTATGGGTTTTGATATTACTCATATAAATTTACATAAAACTTTTTCGACACCACATGGTGGTGGTGGACCAGGTGCTGGCCCCATATGTGTTGTGGAAAAGCTATCTAACTTTTTGCCAAATCCAAGAATTATTAAGAATAATGATAAATTTGAATTTTCTTTCAAAAACAAAGATTCAATAGGAAGATTGCATAGCTATTATGGCAATTTTTTAGTTTTAGTTAGAGCTTATTCATACATACTATCATTAGGTGATGAAGGTTTAGAAAAAATGTCTCGTGTGGCAATTTTAAATGCAAATTATCTTAAGAAAAAATTAGAAAAAACATATGATATCCCATACAGCAATGGCTCAATGCATGAATTTGTTATTTCTGCATTAAAACAAAAAAACAGAGGAGTGAAAGCCCTTGATATTGCAAAATCACTTTTAGATTATAATTATCATTCTCCAACTATATATTTTCCAATAAATGTCGCAGAATCAATAATGATTGAGCCTACAGAATCAGAATCTATTGATACGTTAGACTCATTTGCTGAAGTAATGATTGAAATAGATAACGATATAGATCAGAACCCAGATAAAATTCTAGATGCACCTATTACTACTCCCGTTAGAAGACTGAATGAAACAAAGGCAAATAGAGAAATAGATGTTAATTATTTTTTAAGTATTGATGAAAAATGAACCATATAACTTATGATAATAAAATCATGCTAAGAGTAGATAGAGGCGAATATATTAATAAAACTATTTTAGATGTAGCAAATTTTTATAATCTTAAATTTGGATGGATTAATGGATTGGGTGCAATTATGGACCCAGAATTAGGTTATTATGATTTAGAAAATAAAGAATATATAAAAAAAAAGATGACTGGAGAATTTGAATTGACAAGTTTTGTAGGTAATATAACATTAAAAGATGGTAATTTATTTGTTCATTCTCATATTACTTTTTCAGATATAAATTTTAATGCATATGGTGGACATCTTTTTGATTGTAAAATAGCAGTTGCAGGAGAGTTTATAATTTTTAAAAGTCCTATGGAAATTGATCGTAGATATGATGATGAAGTAGGTCTATATACATGGAGTTGTGATATTGATTAAAAGAATTAAAACGAAAAATGCCCCTAAAGCTATTGGAGCATATTCTCAAGGGTCAATTTTTGAAAATCTAGTTTTCACATCGGGACAAATAGCTATTAATCCTATTAGTGGTAATTTAGTTACAGATAATTTTTCAAAAGAAGTAGAGCAGGTTTTAGAAAATGTCAAATCAGTTTTACAGGCCGGAGGTAGTAATCTTGATAATATAATTAAGCTTACTGTTTTTATAACAGATATGTCAAATTTTAAATTTGTAAATGAAGTTTTTGAAACTTTTTTCATTAATGAGTATCCCGCTAGATCAGTTGTGGAAGTATCCGGCTTACCTTTAAATGTTAATATTGAAATTGAAGCAATAGGATCAAAAATATGAAATTAATTGTCATATTTATAATCTCATTTTCAACACTTTTTTCAGCTTATATGGATATTGACTCCACAGCAATTAGAGATTCTGCTAAGTCATTTAAATGGTCTTTAATTCCTTTGGTTTCGCAAGGCCAAGCTTATAATCAAAAATATTTTAAGTCAATGTGTTTTACGCTATCTCAATCTTATGCGTTAAGCCAAATGTCATATTATGATCAATTAAATGGCATAGACAATATAAAAATGAGGAATAAATTTGGATGGTGGTTTTTAGGATTCTATGTATCCAGTATTATAGATTCTTATATAGATGGAGAACTATCAACTTTTCCCTTAAGGAAATAATAATATGTGTGGAATAGTAGGAATTAAATCAGATAAAGAAAATGTGTGTTTATCAATATATAATGCATTAACAGTTCTTCAGCATAGAGGTCAAGATGCTGCTGGTATGGCAGTGTCAGATTCGAATGGTTTCCTTAAAATGCATAAAGATAATGGATTAGTTAGAGATGTATTTAGTGAAGAACAAATGCATAGATTATCAGGTTCTATAGGAATAGGGCATGTTAGGTATCCAACTGCAGGTACTATGAAAAATTCTGAAGCGCAGCCATTTTATGTAAACTCTCCATTTGGCATTGTGCTAGTTCATAATGGTAATTTAGTCAACACTTCCAAGTTAAGAGTAGAGTTATATGACGAAGATAAGAGACATATTAATACTCAATCTGATACTGAGGTGTTAATTAATATTTTTGCAAGTGCTCTTGAAAATAACCTTGATGGAGAACTAAATAACGAATGTATATCTAAAGCAGTTAATGAAGTACACTCAAGAGTTGTAGGTGCATACTCAGTTATTGCAATGATCCTTGGTTATGGAATGGTAGCCTTTAGAGATCCACATGGTATAAGACCGCTTGTTGTTGGTTCAAAAAATGATTCAACTCATATGGTTGCTTCTGAAAGTGTTTCATTGGAATGTTTAGGTTATCGATTAGAGAGAGATGTTGAGCCTGGTGAAACTATTATTATTAATAGTGACGGTAAAATTGACTCTTGGAAATATGATGGTGATATAAATAGAACTCCATGTATTTTTGAATTTGTCTATCTTGCGCGACCAGATAGCACTATTGAAGAAATAAATGTATATGAAAGTAGATTATCTATGGGTAGATATTTAGCAGAAAAAATCAAGTTAACTCTTTCAAAAAAAGAGCTTGATGAGATCGATGTTGTTATTCCTATACCTGATACAAGTAAAACCAGTACAGTTCCATTGAGTATATCTTTAAATAAAGAACTAAAAGAAGGTTTTGTTAAAAATAGATATATTGGAAGAACTTTTATAATGCCTGGACAAAAAGTTCGAAAGAAGTCAGTAAGGCAAAAACTAAATACAATAGATATAGAGTTTAAAGATAAAAATGTTTTATTGATTGATGATTCTATCGTTAGAGGTAATACTAGTAAGCAAATTGTTCAAATGGCTCGAGAGGCTGGTGCTAAAAAAGTTTATTTTGCTAGCGCAGCGCCCCCTATTAAATTTCCAAATGTCTATGGTATTGATATGCCATTTGTAGAAGAGCTAATCGCGCATAATAGAAGTATTGATGAAATATCAAAAGAGATTGGTGCAGATAAATTGATTTATCAAGATTTAGAAGATCTGATTAGTGCTGTAAAAGAGGGTAACCCATCAATAGAAAATTTTGACACCTCTTGCTTCAACGGAGAATATGTAACAGACGGTGTAGATTCTGATTTTCTAGAAAACTTATCTAAGACACGAATTAAATCTGAGCTATAATGATGATTAAAGAATTTTTCAAATCTAACCCTATACATAAAAAAATAGTCCCATCACTGGATGTAATTATGATTGCGAGATTATCTTCTTTCTTTGGAGTATGGGCAATGGTTTGTATAGGTATGTATATAGGTGATTTAATTAATAATACTGTTGATATCAACTCAACAACTCTGAGTATCCCAACTTCTATATTATTTCTTGGCATATCTTTTATTTGTGCATCAATTTTTATTGCTAATCAAATTCATGACTTAGAAGTTGATAAAATTAATAATAAAGCAAAAATTATTGATAATTTCATAACGATAGAATTTTCTAAGAAAATTTTATTTTTTCTTTTATTTATTGGTTTTTTATTAATTATTTTCATTGATCTTTTAGTTGCTATACCAATGATTTCATTATATGTAATTTGCGGGATGCTTTTTACAAATCAAAATTTCAATTTTAAACAAAATATGTTCATGAATTTTTTATTTTATATATTTTTAGCCCTCTTTCTTATTTTATCTGGATTAATATATTCTAGAAATGATATGGCTATTATCACTTTAATTACTTTATCATTAAAATTTATATTTTTATTTTTACTTATTTATGGAGCAATAGTACTAGCGATTAATATATTAGACCAAGAAGGTGATCGACAAAGGAATAGAATTACAATCCCTCAAAATATTGGGATAATATTTACATCAATAATTGCTTTTTTAATGTGCCTTTTTAGTTTTTTTATTGGATTATATTTGAAAGAGCCTCTATCAGTAGTATGCTCAATATCCTCAATTCCATTTTTTTCATATTTAATTTTTAGAGGGAAAGAAATAGATGTGATAAGATCGATCCGATATCCAATTTTATTAATCAATTTCTATTTATTTATGATATATCCTCTTTTGTTTTATCCTATTGTCATAACCTATTATATTTCGAAATATTATTACTGGCATAGATTTTCTTTGCATTATCCAACCTTACTAGTTGATAATGATTAATATAAAAGAATATAGATGTGATTTTTGTACGGCTTGTGTTACAGTTTGTCCTCCTGATTGTATTGAAGTAAGAGAGGCTAGTATTAAAATTGATAATGATATATGTATTGATTGCAATCTATGTACTTATGTTTGTCCAATTGAGGTATTAAGTCCCAATGAAAAATAATTATGATATAGTTGTTGTTGGAGGTGGTCCCGGTGGCAGTATGGCTGCTCTTCATTCTGCTAAGGGTGGAGCGAATGTATGTCTATTAGAAAAAACTAGAGATATTGGTTATCCGGTTAGATGTGGTGAAGCGATGGGTGAATGGGCAATTAAGCAATTTTTTGAACCTAAACCTACATGGATAGCTGCAGATATTAAAAGAAGTAGAATAGTTGCACCAAATGGTATCCCAATTGATATTCCTTTTAATAAAGAACAAGCTTATGTTTTAAATAGAAGAGTTTTTGATTATGATTTATCATTAATGGCTTCAAAAGAAGGCGCTAATGTTTTTACAAAGTGCTACGTTAAATCTATTGATAGAAATGATGAAAATGGATATGATGTCCATTTAGATTATTTAGGCGAACATAAATCTATAAAAACTAAACTTATTATTGGAGCTGATGGAATTGAGTCCAGGGTAGGAAGATGGGCTGGAATTAAAACTCAAGTAAATATGAGAGATATGGAATCATGTATACAATATTCAGTTGGAAATATAGAATTAGATTCAAATAGAATTGATATGTATGTAGGAAATAATTGGGCGCCTGGTGGCTATTTATGGGTTTTTCCTAAGGGTGATGGAACTGCAAATATAGGCCTTGGAGTTGGTTCAAAGTTTAATAGAAAAAAATCAGCTAAAAAGTATCTCGATGAATTTATTGAAAATAAATATCCTAATGCCACAATACATACTACGATGTGTGGAGGAGTTCCATGTTCAAAGCCTATGACTCATCCAATTTGTGACAATGTTATGTTGGTAGGAGATGCTGCGCATTTTATAAATCCAATTACTGGAGGTGGAATAGCAGCAGCCATGAAATCAGGAATGTTTGCAGGTCAAGTTGCTTCTGAAGCTATCATTGCCAATGATTATAGTGAAAATTTTTTAAAAAAGTATATATCTCTCTGTCAAAAAGATTTCACCAAAAGACATGAAAAAATTTATAAGGTTAAAGAAACAATTACTAAACTAACTGATGATGAAATGAATCAAATGGCTCTCAAAATTAATAAGCTTCCACCCCACAAAATTACTTTAGGTAGAGTATTTACTACAGCAATAATGAAAAAACCATCATTAATAATTGATGTTATGAAAATGTTTGCAGGGTTTTAATCTTGGAGATTAATCCCTTACTGGATAAATGTAATCTTTATGAATTTGTTGCAATTGACTTAGAAACTACTGGCCTTTCTACTAAAGAAGAATTTATAATTGAAGTTTCAGCGGTTAGATTTATAAATGGAGCAGAGCACGAGACTTTTTCATTTTTATTAAATCCAGGGAAGCCTATACCCTCATTTATTGAGGATCTTACAGGTATTAGTAATAGTATGGTTAAAGGGAAACCTAGCTTTATTGATATATTAGATGATTTTGTTAAATTTGTAGGTAAATCACCAGTAGTTGGCCACAATGTAAAATTTGATATTGATTTCATTAAATATCATTCAAATAATAAAATTGACTTTTCAAAAACTAATTTAATTTGTGATAGCTATTTACTATCTAAGGTTGTATTGTTTTCGAATGAGGAACATAGCCTTGAAGCAATATCAGAATTCTATGATTTACCCATTGAAGGTTCCCATAGAGCTCTTAATGACGCAAGAAATTCTGGATTAGTAATAATTAATCTGCTTGGAGAGCTTTCTACATTTAATAGAGATTTACTACTAAGAATTAAAAACATTTTTTCAAATAGAGAAATACCGAATTCAATTATATTTGATAATTTTATCGATTGCTTAGATGATAAGTCCACAAATTTCAAATTTCGTTCATCTAGGAAATCTTTTTATCAATATAAATCAAATAAAAAATCTTTAATTCCGTCATTAGATGAAATTGCTGGGAAAGATGGCTCTCTATATTCAGACTCTAAATATGAATTTAGAGATTCACAATATAAGATGATGAAAACTATACAATCTGATATACATAATCATAATTTATCTATTGTTGAAGCAGGTACTGGACTTGGTAAAACATATGCATATTTACTTCCATTTATAATAGAAAGTATAAAAAATGATATTCCATTAATAATATCTACATATACTAAGTCACTTCAAGATCAATTGTTCTTTAAAGACTTAAAATATATACTTGATTTTCTTGATATTGATTCAAGTGCCCTATTATTAAAAGGAAGAAATAATTACATATGTCAAAATAGATTAAGTTACCTTGAATTTAATTCTTTTGATTTAATTCGTGATTTTGAATGTCACGATCTAGCTACAATTGTTGCTTGGTCATCCTATACTAATTCTGGAGATATTGATGAATGTTCAAGTTTTAGTACAACTAGAAGCTCAAGGCTTTGGAATTTGGTAAAAAGTGAAGCTAGTTTTTGTCAAAAACAATGTGGCCCCTCAGGATCATGTTATTACACCCAGAATACAGATTTGATAAAAAAATCTAGAATTATTGTTGTTAATCATGCGCTGCTTATTTCAGATGCAATTGATAATAGAAATCTTCTCCCAAATGAGTGTTTATTTGTAATTGATGAGGCACATGATTTATTTAAGTCAGCAAAAGATATTCTAACATCCGTTTATGATAAGACTTTTTTTAATAATTATTTAAATGATATCGTAACAATTACAAATAAAATTGTAGATAATGAATCTGATATAGAAATAATTAATTTTTTAGATTTAATAAAAGAAACTATAGCTGGTATAACATCATTTTATGATAGCTATTTAATTTCTAAAGATAATGATACTGTAAATAGTTCAAGTTATCCTTCAACGTCAATTTATGATGATATCACAACAGAATTTCAAGATTGTATGCCAACACTTGATCAAATCATAGATAATCTGAAAGTAGTACAAAAAAAATTCATCTATTTTAATGATAATGAAAGTTATAGGGATAGATTTAGAAAGTCAGGTCTAATCGACTTAATTAGTCAGTTTTCAGATCAAATCGATATTTTTATTGAATCAAGTAATTCAGACAGCTATTTATCTTGGGTGAAGTATTTTCATAAAAATAATACATGTTCAATTAATCATTTATACAAAGATATTGGAATAATATTATATGAAAATTTCTTTTCTAATAATAATCCCGGTTTACTATGCTCTGCAACTTTAACGGTTGATAATAGTTTTGATTATTTTATTTCTACAATTGGATTAGATAATTACAATAATGATCAGGAAATAAATAAATTAATTTTATCTAGTCCATTTTTTCTTGAAGATCAGGTCGATTTTTATACTTTTAAATCAGATATAGATATTAATTCAAATGAATATATTGAAAATATATCTAATCAAATATTTGAGATTTCAAGTTTTTTTAATAAAAGGATGTTAATCTTATGCACTTCATATAAGCAGGCATCTCAGATAAAAAATATGCTTAAACCTAAATTTTCTAAATTAAATAAAAAGCTATTAGTTCATGAGAAAGGTAGAAGTAGAAATTCATTGATTCGGGCCTACAAATCGTCTAAGAACTCAGTTTTAATTGGTACCATGGCATTCTGGGAAGGTATAGATTTGCCTGGAGATGAGTTGTCTATATTAATGATGTTAAGAATCCCTTTTTCTAATCCAAATGAACCATATATGAGATATTTGAATGATCAAATATCATCAACTGGAGAAAATAGTTTTAGTAAACTACAGGTTCCCGCTGCATGTTTAAAAATGAAGCAAGGATTTGGTCGTTTAATTAGAACCGAGTATGATTCAGGGATTTTCATAATAACAGATCCAAGAATCCATAATTCAAGATATGGCCATAAAATTTTAAATTCTTTCCCCATAGAATCTCAAGCTTATCATCATTTTTCTACAATATTAAATAATAAAAAAATTCTTTAGTTTTTTTCATTGTTTTTAAAATAAGTTACCTAATGGAAGAGCATTATAAAAATATATCCAACTCCAAACCAATTATACTTAATGGTAAGAACCTTACTATTTCAGATTTATACAGCATAGCTTATAACAATCAGTCTGTTACATTAGCAGATGATTCAAAATCTAAAATTATTTTTTGTAGGAAAATGGTTGAAGATAAAATCAATGAAGGTGAAATAGTCTATGGAATTAATACTGGTATAGGAGAATTTTCAGAAACAGTATTAGATGATTCTCAAATAGAAGATTTTCAAAAATACTTAATATATAATCATTCAGCTGGTATTGGCGAACCTGCTCCAATAGAGTATGTTAGAGCGGCGATGGCAAGTAGGGTTAATGTTCATGCTAATGGAAACTCTGGGTGTAGACTTGAGATAACACAAACAATTATAGATATGTTGAATAAAGGGGTTACACCTTACGTTTGTCAGAAAGGTTCTGTTGGAGCATGTGGAGATTTAGCTCCAATGGCTCAGATAGCCCTTGTGCTCCTTGGCGAAGGTAAAGCATATTATAAGGGTGAGCTAATGGATGGGGGAAAAGCCATGCGTCTCGCAGATATCCCCATACCTGGACTTAAAGCTAGGGATGGTCTTGCTGTAATAAATGGTTCAAACCTTCTTACCTCAATGAGTGGATTATTCATTTACAAATTAAGAAATTTATTAAAACATGCTGAAATTGGAGCATCAATGTGCTTAGATGCATTAAAAGCAAATTTGCGTCCATATGATCATAGATTACATGAAGTTAGAGGATTTAGTGGTTCAATTAAGTCTGCTTCAGCGATAAGAAAAATGATGCAAGATGGAGACTTAGCGACTGGTAGATTAAAAACCAAAGTTCAAGATGCATATTCATTGAGATCTACACCGCAAGTAATTGGGGCTGTTCATGATGCTGAAGTTTTTTGTAGCAACCAAGTTAAAATTGAATTAAATGGTGTAGGCGATAATCCAATTTTCTTTCCTGAAGAGAATGTACAGATATCAGGTGCAAATTTTCAGGGTACCCCTGTTTCACTTCCAATGGATATGCTAGGAGCAGCATTAACTATGGTTTGCGTAATTTCCGAAAGAAGATTAAATCGTTTGAACAATCCAGCATTAAGTGAAGGACTTCCACCATTTTTAACTAAAGGAGCAGGCATGTTTTCTGGTTTAATGTTAAGTCAGTATACAGCAGATATGCAGATTGTCGAACAACGAATTTTATCTACACCTGCATCTATCCAATCTATCCCCGCAGCTGCAGACCAAGAAGACTTTGTATCCATGGGAATGAATACTGCAATTAAGAATTTTCAAATTTTAGATAATGCCTATGGAATTATCGGTATTGAATTAATGGCTGCTGCTCAAGCATTGGATTTTAGAGAACATCAGTATGGAAAGGGTGTGAAAGTTGCTAAAGATACAATTAGAAAGTATGTTGAGCACTTAGATGAAGATAGACCACTATATGATGATCATGATAAAATGAAAAGTTTAGTCCAGTCAAATGAGATTCTTGAAGAAGTTGAAAATTGTATAGGTGATATACATTAATTAGGGATGAATATGAATAAAATTCATAATATAAAAGAAGCACTAACTTTTGATGATGTACTTTTAGTTCCTCAGTTTTCAGAAATATTACCGCGTGATGTTGATGTTTCCTGTAGATTAACTAAAAATATTAAACTTAATACGCCTTTTTTAAGCGCTGCTATGGATACAGTTACTGAATATAAAATGGGTATTGCGTTAGCTAGAGAAGGTGGAATGGGAGTTATCCATAAAAACTTACCGATTGAAAGTCAAGCGGAGCAGGTTGATTTAGTTAAAAGATCTGAAAGTGGAATGATCCTAAATCCAATTACAATTTCAAAAGATGAGACAATAAAAGATGCTCTTTTAATAATGAAAAAATTTAGTATCTCTGGTATTCCAGTTGTAAATGATGGGAAATTAGAGGGGATTATTACAAATAGAGATATTAGATTTGAAGATGATCACTCTATTTTAATATCAAAAAGAATGACCAAATCTAATCTTATTACCGTCGAAGAAGGTATAACTATGGAAGCAGCAAAAAAAATTCTTCAAAAAAATAGAATTGAAAAATTATTAGTTGTTGATAAAAAAGGAAAACTTTCTGGATTAATAACAGTTAAAGATATTCTAAAGAAACAAAGTTATCCCAATGCAGCTCTTGATAAGCACGGGCGATTAGTTTGTGGTGCAGCTGTAGGTATTGAAGAAAATACTATTGATAGAGTAGGTGCATTAATTGACGCATGTGTTGATTTAATATTTATTGATACTGCTCATGCACACTCTAAGTCAGTTTTAAATCAGATAGATGCAATAAAAAAAGAATATCCTAGCTCAGAAATAGTTGTAGGTAATATTGCTACAGCAAGTGCTGCACAGAAACTAATTGACCATGGCGTGGATGTTATTAAAGTTGGTATTGGAGCTGGATCTAGCTGTACAACTAGAATCGTTGCTGGGGTAGGAGTACCTCAATTAACATCTGTAATGGATGCCTATGAAGTTGCAAGTAAAAATAACATTCAGGTTATTTCAGATGGTGGTATGAGATATTCAGGTGATATTGCAAAATCTTTAGCTGCAGGAGCTGGCTGTGTTATGCTTGGTAGTTTATTTGCAGGTACCAAAGAAAGTCCTGGAGAAATGATTTTATGGGAAGGTAGAAGCTATAAATCATATAGAGGTATGGGGTCAATATCTGCTATGAAAGTAGGAAGTAAAGATAGATATTTTCAATCTAAATCAAATAATAAGAAATTAGTACCTGAAGGTATCGAGGGGATGGTTCCATATAAAGGCCCTGTAGGAGATACAGTTCATCAGTTGATGGGTGGTGTCAAATCTTCGATGGGTTATTGTGGAGTAAAAGAAATTAAAGATTTTCCTGAACAAGCGGAATTTATAAAGATTACCTCATCAGGAATAGTAGAGAGTCATCCTCATGATATAAAAATCACAAAAGAATCTCCAAATTATCATAAACCAAAATAAAAGGTTATGATAAGCTATTAAGATGTCTTGAAATTCGTGATTTTTGGTTAGCAGCCTTGTTTTTGTGAATCACTCCCTTGCTAGCGACTTTATCAATAATTTTAAATGCTTCATTTTTAAGTGCAGATGCATCTTCTTTAGATGAAGATTCCAATACTTTTTTTATAGATGTTTTCATCATTGATTTATAGTGATTATTATACGAATTTGCTTTTCGTGACTGTCTAACTCTTTTTAGTTCTGAACCTTTTGCGCTCATTTAAATTCCTTATTTAATCTTTAGTATGCTAATTTATAAATAGCTAGCAAAGTTATAACAAAAATAAATAAAAAAAATGTATTTTTTAATAGATTTAAAATATTGTAAAATAATTGACTTCATTTTGATTCGTTTGAATCAATTTATCTAAAGGAGGAAACATTGGATATCGACTTTTTAAAATCTGTAAATATTTTTTCTGATTTATCAGAAAGTGAACTTAATAGCATCCAAGAAATCTGCAAAACAAGAAAATATCCTAAAAATAGCATGATTATTCTTGAAGAAGAAATGGGTGATGTTGTTTTTATAGTTATGTCTGGAACTGTTAAAATTACTAGGGTTAATGACGAAGGAAAAGAAGTTATTTTAGCGATGCTTGGCTCTGGTGAGGTATTTGGTGAAATGGCTATTTTAGATGGTGAGTCTAGGTCTGCAAATGCTCTATCTCAAGAAAATTGTGAAGTCGTCACTATTAATAGAGAAGACTTTTTAAGTTTATTAAAAACTAATAACAAAGTATCTCTTAATCTGATGACAGAATTTGCAATAAGATTGCGTAAATCTGATCAGCAAATAGAAGCATTATCTCTAGATGATGCTGAACATAGAATAGGCGTATCTATTTTAAATTTAGCAGAAGAATTAGGTGTTATTAGGCAGGGAGTAGTTACTGTAGAAAATCTTCCTTATCAACAGGATATTGCAAATATGGCTGGCACATCACGAGAAACTGTTTCAAGAGTTATGAAAATCTTTGAAGATAGAGGACTTATAACAAAAACAGGTCATAAGTTGAGTATTCCTGACTATGCTTTTTTTAAGCGAATTTTTGGCTAATTAATAGACGTAAACTATATTTTCATAGGGGATTAAATTTTGGATATAAAGACTATAGCAAAAACTATATCCTTAATTGAAGATAACTCAAATCAAAAAAAAACAATTTTATCTAAATTGTACGCAAAAACTGGTTCAGCTCATAGAATTGGTATTACAGGCCCTCCTGGTGCTGGTAAAAGTAGTTTAATTAATATTCTCATACAAAAACTTAGGTCAAAGAATAAGAAAGTTGCAGTTATATGTATTGATCCAACTAGTCCTTTCTCTGGCGGAGCAATTCTTGGAGATAGAATTCGAATGTTGAAGCATTATAGTGATCCTGGTGTTTATATTAGAAGTATGGCAAGCAGAAATGCTTCTGGTGGATTATCGCTTGCTTCATCGGAGGCATCTGATGTTCTTGATGCTCACGGATTTGATGTAATTATATTTGAGACTCTTGGTGTTGGTCAAGTAGAAATAGATGTTATGAATGAGGCAGATACTGTTGCAGTAGTACTTGTACCTGAGTCTGGAGATGATATCCAAATGATGAAATCAGGTTTAATTGAAATTGCTGATATCTATGTTGTTAATAAATCAGATCGATCAGGAGCTAATCGACTTACTACAACATTAACTAATATGTTAGAGACAAATCCTAATCCTATTGAAAATGGCTGGGACATCCCTATACTTAATACTAATGCTCTGAGCAATACAGGGATTGATAGTCTTTTAGATAGTATTAATGACCATTTTAGATATATGGAAACAGAAGGTGTTTTAGATACAAAGACTAATGATAGATATGAAAGACAAGTAAAATCTACAATTTTAGCTAGACTTAGTAATTATCTCTGGAATGATAAGAATAAAACTGATTTGTTGACAAAAGAATTAAATAAAGATATATCAAATAGGTTATCACCTATTGAACTTGTAGATTTAATTTTGAAGGAAGAACAATATTAATAAGCACTCAGAAATGCCTTTTTGGAACCATGTAGATGAGCTAAGGTATCGTCTAATTAAATCTTTAATTTCAATCATAGTATTTTCTATTATTGCTTACTTTTTTTCTGATAATCTTTTGCAAATTATTTCACAACCAAATTTTCAGATAATGGATAAAGTAAATCTACAGGTCTTAAAAGTTACCAGTATGTTTATGATTAAGATTTACTTATCTTTAATTATTGGTCTTATGTTCTCAATGCCAGTAATTCTGTATCAGTTTTGGAGATTTGTATCTCCTGCAATAGATAGCAAAATCAACTTTACAACTCTTTTACTTTTTGCTATGAGCACAATATTTTTCATTGGTGGTGCATATTTTGCATATACATCCATCATTCCAATTAGTATTTCATTTTTTACATCACTTACAAGTGAAGCAATTGCTGTTGATTATAATATTACACTTGAGAATTATCTTAATTATGTAATCTGGATGATTTTTGTCGGTGGTTTGGTATTTCAGCTACCAATCATTTCTATTATTTTTAAAAAAATGGGATTAATAAATCATAAAATGTTACAAAATGGCAGAAGGTATGCAATTCTTATTATTGTTATTGTTGCAGCTATTTTAACTCCTCCAGATCCATTCAGCCAGCTACTTTTTTCAGTTCCACTCTTAATTTTGTATGAAATAAGTATAATTATAATAAGGTTCATGAAGTGAGTATGAAAAAACTTTTAGATGAAATGGTAACTCCAATTTCTAATGAATATGGAGAATTTGATAATTATTTTACCGAAAGCATGCTAACTGATGTTAAGCTTATTAATTCTGTTGTAAGGTATATAGCTAAGAGGAAAGGTAAGAGATTTAGACCTCGCTTATGTTTACTATCTGCAAAATTATGTGGAGAAATTAATGAAAATACTTACAAAGCATCTGCTCTAATTGAGATGATTCATGTCGCTACTTTAATTCATGATGATATTGTTGATGAAGCTGATTTAAGAAGGGGCTGGCCATCTGTTGGAAGAATCTGGAAAAATAAAATTTCAATTCTTGTAGGTGATTATCTTTTTTCAAATGCGTTAAGCAATATGTGCGATATAGATGATTGGGATGCGCTTCGTGTTTTATCAAAAACTGCAAAACGTCTAAGTCGAGGTGAAATTATGCAGGTTGAAAGTGCTATATCAAAAGATTTAGATGAATCAGGCTATTTAAAGATGATAGGAGATAAAACCTCTTCATTGATTTCTGCATCAACATTAATTGGAGCAATAACTGCAACAAAAGACGATGAAAAAAGGCAGGCTTTATTTAATTATGGTGAAAAAATAGGTACAATGTTTCAAATAAAAGATGACTTACTGGATATCACCGGTCTTGAAAGAGAGATTGGGAAGCCTACAATGTTTGATTTAAAGAAAAATATGCTCACTCTTCCAATAATATATATTCTTTCAACTAAAGATAAGTCAAAGCGCAAAGAGTTGATTTCAAATCTAAAATACTTAAGTAAAAAGAATAAGAAGAAAGAGATTAAATCTATGATTATTGAAATGGGTGGCGTAGAATATGCAGAAAATAAGATTAAAGACCTTTCAGAGCAGGCGATTGTAGATTTAAATATTTTTAGGGAGAGTGAAGTTAAAAGAGCCCTTATATCTGCAATAAATTTTAATATGACTAGAAAATTATAGAATGAATAAAAAGCAAAAACGAAAAATTCAAAGAGATAAATTAAAGAGAGTTTTTACGTATGCCAATATATTAAGTTTTTCAAGAATTTTTATGGCTATTCCACTTGTGATGGCTTTAGATGGTTATTGGTTTGAAGAGTCATCTAGGAATATGGTGTGTTTTATTATAATGATAGCTATATTCTTATCAGATGTTTTAGATGGTCCCCTAGCAAGATGGACAGATCAAGTTACTAATTTAGGTAAAATCGTAGACCCCGTTGCAGATAAAATCTGTATGATGGTAGTTCTTATATATTTAATTCAAGATCAAACATTTGGTTATTTATTTTTTATATATTTTATTCTTATAACAACTAGGGATACTTTCCTGGTTATAACTGCTACATATTTGATTCAGCATCAAGAAGATTATTTTGAGGCTCTCATTTCTGGAAAAATATTTATTTTTACATCGGTAGTTATGATGGTAGTCTTTGTATTTCCTACACCAGATTACATTCGATTAGGGTCTTATGTAGTAAGTGTCTTATTCTTTATAATAAGTTCATATTATTATTATCAAAATTTTAAAATAAGTTTTAACAGGATTAATGATGCTAGGCATATTTAAAAAGACATTTAAAGGGCTTGAGAAAACTCGTAAAAAAGTAGCAAACGCATTTTCTTCGATTTCTAATAAAAGTTATTTAGATGAAAGTGATATTGAACTGCTAGAAGATTGCTTATCTCAAGCTGATATAAGTTATCCTATCATTGAAAATGTTGTTGATGCACTTAAAGTAAAGGATTCTTCTAGTATTGACTGGAAGGATAGAGCGCATAAAGTTCTATTATCAAAATTAGCAATAAGTCAAAATGCTGATGATATTAAAAAGGTTATAATTCTTGTTGGAATTAATGGCTCAGGAAAAACTACTTCAGCAGCAAAACTTGCACAATATTACAGCTCAAATGGAGAAAAGGTATGTCTTGTTGCTGGCGATACTTATAGAGCAGCAGCTGTAGAACAGATTGAGACATGGTCAGAAAGGCTGAATGTTAGATTAGTTCAAAATCCCAATACAACAGACCCTGCTTCAGTTGCATTTGACGGAGTTGAGTCAGGAATGTCAAGAGGCGAGAGGATTATTGTTGATACCGCAGGAAGACTTCATACTTCGACAAACCTTATGAATGAGCTTGAAAAGATTCATAGAGTTATCTCTAAAGTCACTGACCAGATAACTACTTTAATGGTAATTGATGGAAACATTGGAAAGAATTCTCTAATGCAACTTGAGCACTTCAATAAATATTTAAATATTGATGGGATAATTATAACTAAACTTGATGGAACAGCAAAGGGTGGTGTAGCATTAACTGCTATAAGTGAGTATAATATTCCTGTATACTATATTGGAGTAGGAGAGGGTAGTGATGATCTTATTCCATTTGTACCTGAAGATTATTTGAAATCCATATTAGGAGATGATGGTGAGTAATGAAGAAAATAAAATATCTTTAGTTACACTCGGCTGTGCAAAGAATCTAGTTGATACAGAAATGCTTGTAGGTGGTCTTAAAAATAACTCATATGAAATTGTAGAAAAGCCACTTGAATCTGACGTGGTTATTGTTAATACTTGTGGTTTTTTAGATAAAGCAAGAGAAGAGAGCGTTGATACCATTCTTGACCTAGGAAGATTAAAAAAAGAAGGTAAGATAAAAAAACTTATCGCTATGGGATGTTTCACAGAACGATATGGAGATGCAGTTGAAGAAGAAATCCCAGAGGTCGATAAAGTGTTTGGTTCAGAGGAGCATGCTAGTGTCTTAACTTATTTAACGGGTAAGGATTTTCAGCGAAATGATCCAGATTTTCAAAGATCGACATTAACTCCAAAGCACTATGCATATTTAAAAATTTCTGAAGGCTGTGATAATGTTTGTAGTTTTTGCTCTATCCCATTAATGAGAGGATTGCAACAAAGTCAGCCTATCGCTTGGAATGTAATGGAAGCAAAAAGATTAGCTCAAAGTGGAGTAAAAGAGCTACTTGTTATTGGTCAAGATACAACAACATATGGATGGGATTTTGATAAGAAAAAAGGAATACATGATCTTTTTGATGAGCTTGATGATATTGATGGACTAGATTGGATTAGATTCCATTATGCACATCCAGCTCATTTGAACAATAGAATGATTAAGAGATATTCATCTTTAAATCGATTGATACCTTACATTGATATGCCAGTTCAGCATGGGTCAGCAAAAATGTTAAAAGATATGCGCAGAGGACTTGGGCCAGATGGAATTAAGAAAAGAATCGATAATCTTAGAAATGCTAATCCAGATATCGCGATTAGAACATCCATAATAGTTGGGTTCCCTGGAGAAGGAGATAAAGAGTTTAAGGAGCTTCTTGATTTTATTGAAGAGGTTCAATTTGATCGATTAGGTGTATTTACGTATTCAGAAGAGGAAGGTACTCATGGAGCTGAGGTTTTTGAGGATGTTATTCCAGCTGAGGTAAAAGATCAAAGAAAAGAGCAGGTTATGATGCTACAGCAAGATATCAATTATAAAAAGAACAAAGATTTAGTGGGTACAACCCAAAAGGTTCTTGTAGATATTGCCAATGAGCAAGGTAATTCGCTAGGAAGGACTTATAGGGATTCACCTGAAATTGATAATTATGTGAAAATTAAAGGCAAGGTTCAGCCGGGTGAGTTTTATAATGTTAAGATTACAGATGCGATGGAGTACGACCTTATCGGAGAGGTTTGTGAATGAACTTTAAGATTTTAGGAATTGAGCATGTGGCCATAGCAGTAAGTAGTTTAAAAGAACCTTCAAAGGTTTTTGGAGATATTTTAGGTATAGATAATACTTCTACTGAGGAAGTTGTAGATCAGAAGGTCGTTACTGATATTTTTGATACGGGAAGAGGAAAGGTTGAGTTGTTAGAGGCAACATCTGAAAATTCTCCTATAAGTAATTTTTTAGAAAAAAGAGGAAATGGTGTACACCATATCGCATTTCTTGTGGATAATCTAGAAATAGCTCTTAAAGATTTAGCAGAATCAGGTATTGAGCTGATTGATAAGTCGCCAAGAATTGGCGCAGAGGGCATGTTAATTGCATTTTTACATCCTAAATCTACAGGTGGTGTATTAGTCGAGCTTTGCCAAAAACCTTAGGTTGCTATAAATGAATGACCATATAAAGGGGAAACTGTCTTCTATCCCCACTTCACCGGGAATATATTTCTACAAAGATAAACGAAACCAAATTATCTATATTGGTAAGGCAAAATCACTCCGAAATAGAGTACGTTCATACTTTACCTCAACACATAAAAAAGATGCAAAAACTCAAGTCCTTGTAAGGAATATAGTTGATATTGATTATCTGGTCGTGCGTTCTGAGACTGAGGCACTTCTAACCGAATCAAATCTGATTAAACAACACAGACCTCGATATAATGTATTCTTAAAAGATGATAAAACGTTTCCATATATAAGAATTACAAATGAGGACTATCCAAAAATAGAAATAATCAGGATGAAGAATCTTCAGCAAGATGAGCATACCTATTTTGGTCCATATACGGATATCAGATATTTAAGAAAAGTCATGAAATCTATTCACAAAATTTTTCCTGAAACAAATGAAACGTTAACTCACCTCAAGATTGCTGATGTAGTATCCATAGATGACTATCAGGAAGTAATAAAGAAAATAATTTTATTCCTAAAGGGAAGAAGTAACGAGGTGAGAGATGCAATTAAGTATAAAATGAATCAACTGAGCAAAGATATGGAGTATGAAGAGGCTGCTAAGTACAGAGATCAGCTTGAAGCAGTCGAAAATTTCATGTTGAATGAGAAAAAAATCACTCATGATTTTATGGATCGTGATATTATTTGTATTTCTGCAGAAGGAAGCATAGGTGTTAGCATGCTCATTAGAATACGAAATGGTCACCTCATTGGTAGGAATAGATTTAATATGAGTGTCAATGACGATAGTGATATTATTGGCATTACAGAAAGTTTTATCAAACAGCATTATAGTTCAACAATGGATTACCCCAAAGAGATTTTACTTGATATTGACCTTAACGAAAGAGGCAACCTAGAAGATTGGCTTTCAGGCTTAAAAACATCAAGTTTAAAGATATTGAATCCACAAAGAGGGGAGAAGTTCCAACTGGTAAAAATGTGTCGTAGAAATGCCGATTTGCAGCTTAAAGACCAGGTTTCTAAAAAAATAAAGCGAAAAGAGGTGGTATCTAAGACAATAGAAAGCTTACAGCGTGATCTTGATATGCAGGCGCCTCCTCGAAGAATAGAGGCCTTTGATAATTCAAATATCCAAGGCAAGCATCCTGTTGCTGGCATGGTATGTTTCATTGATGGAAAGCCTCGGAAAGGTGAATATAGAAAATTTAATATTAAAACTGTTGATGGTGTTGATGATTTCGCCTCAATGAAAGAGGTAGTCTTTAGGAAGTATAAAAGAGCTCTTGACGAGAGCACAACACTTCCTGACCTTATACTAATCGATGGAGGTAAGGGGCAGTTGTCTGCTGCTAAAAGTGCTCTAGATGCTTTGGGGTTTAATTACATACCAATCATTGGCCTTGCTAAGAAACTTGAGGAAGTATTTAAGCCGGGACTATCTGAAGCCCAGAATATACCAAAGACATCTCCAGGACTATTTTTGCTTCGTAAGATTAGAGATGAAGTACATAGGTTCGCAATTAGCTTTCATCGTAGTAAGCGCGACAAAAGCATGATAAGCTCAATTTTTGAAGATATCAAAGGAGTGGGTAAGGTGAAAATTAAAAAGCTTTGGACTGAGTTTGAAAGTCTTGAACAGATTTCCAAAACGAATCCTGAGAAGATTATGGAAAGCCTTAAAGTTTCTAGGGATATCGCCAAAGAAATAATTAAAAAATCAATAAAATAATATATTTGAACGCATATACTTAAAGTTTTACTTTAAGTAAAATAGGAGTAATTATGAAGATAAGATTTGTTGCTATAGTTATATTTGCAGGTATGCTAAATGCTGGATTCAGTGAGTTTGTAAAAGAGGCATATAATCCTAATGGTGAGCCTTTTATGGTAAGTCTTGGTATTGAAAAAAACGTACATTCTTTCAAATATTACAATGAATCTTCATTTTATGTAACACTTCCAGTGTCAAATATTTTGACTTTTAAATACAGAGAGAATGTAGCTTATGAAGAGGATATGGTGGTTATGTTATCAGATCATGATAAGATAAATAGTCTTGATAAATATTATTCTCTAGAATTCCATCTCCCGCTATATAAACTATGGAAGTAGGTTTTATCTGTAACTAATATAAATATATGATAGTTATGATATATGCATAAAGTATATTCTAGCATTCTACAACATTGACTGCAAGGCCGCCTTTTGCAGTTTCTTTGTAGATTTCTTGCATATCTTTTCCAGTATCCATCATAGTTTTTATCACTTGGTCTAAGGTGATTTTATGTGTTCCTTTGCTAAGCATTGATAATCTTGCAGCATTTATTGACTTTACAGCACCCATTGCATTTCTTTCAATACATGGTATTTGAACAAGGCCTTTGACTGGATCACAGGTTAATCCTAGATTATGCTCCATTGCAATTTCAGCTGCACCTTCAATTTCTTTGTTTGTACCACCAAGCGCGCTTACAAGTCCGGCTGCAGCCATTGAGCATGCAACACCAACCTCACCTTGACAGCCAACTTCAGCTCCAGAAATAGATGCATTTTTTTTATAAAGGATTCCAATGCTTCCAGCAGTTAGCAAAAATCTAATTATCCCTTCTTTATTTGAATTCCTAGTAAACTCTAGATAGTAGCGTATGACAGCAGGAATGATTCCGGCAGCACCGTTTGTTGGAGCGGTAACTAGTTTTCCTCCTGATGCATTTTCTTCATTTACAGCCATTGCATATACATCAACAAAATCCATTGCTTTAAGAGGGTCTCTTTTTCTGCTTTTTGTAAGCATTTTATATATCTTTGAAGCTCTTCTTTTCACATTTAATCCGCCCTCTAAAATTCCTTCTGCAACTAGTCCATTTTCAATACATTCATTCATTACATCCCAAATATTAAGAATTTTCTTTCGAAGCTCAGCTTTATCC
>CENX01213411.1_pt1 | contig 33617 bp, 18 predicted proteins | sample 361321 | NCBI WGS metagenome assembly CENX01 (sample SAMEA2619678, study PRJEB7988) | marine metagenome | isolation source: saline water (ENVO:00002010), including | reverse complement strand
TAGCCTCTATTGAGAATTAATAGGCGCAGATCACGCCAATCCAATAAACGCTTAATATCGCCAACCTCAAGCTTGCTGGGCCATGAGTAGTAACGAGCCCTGCCTCGCTGAGGCTGAGCCTCTATAGGAATATCTTTCACCCAAACGTTCTCAAGCCACTCAGACACCGTCTTAGCACCTAACTCAAATAAACGATACTGATGCCAAAATAAACTACGCTGACTTTGCATGGGTATTTGAGCACTAACAATGGTCGCGCCTTCATCGAACGCTTCAGTAGTTTGATGCAGAAAAACATGACAATGTGACTGTCGCTGCTGAATTGTAGCCAGCACTGGGTCAACACCTCTAAAGTCAGGCAGCAAACCCGGATGAAAATTAACGCTGGTTAGCTCTGGCAACTGTAAAATCTTCGCTGGTATTTTTTGATTAAACATCACACTAAGTAATAAGCTCTTTACACTCAATGGTGTTGATGCCTGAATAAAAGCGAAAGATTCTGAACTGTTTATATTATCGGTGCAATGAACTGGCAATGAATGCCGCTTTGCCAGCTGTTTTACCGACGGAAGACCAAACAGCCCACCGAATAAAGCATGAATTTCAGTAATCATGACAAGATAAAGAAAATAACGTAAACCACTATGCCGTATCAGGCTGACCGAATCAGAAAATAAATTCGAATTTTGCCGTTTAAATCGCGTCGATATGACAACAGCACTAACCGTTATCTGATCATTGGCCAATAAACTGTGCAATAAAATACTGGAATAGATGGAAGGACGGCAACAAAATATGATTGGCTTTGGATTATTAACTGACGTCATCTTACTGTACTTTTTATTGCAGTCACGGCTAACACCAATCGATATTCAACTTTTTAAATTACAATCAAATCATATCTAAAGACAGCATCGACTTAGATAGTAACTCAATAGTATGCATAATTTGCTGTTCACTGTGGTTGGCGCAGATAAAAAATCTGAGCCTCGCCAAACGTTCTTCAACAGCAGGGTGCAATATCGGCTGAACATTGACACCCTCCTCAAACAACCGATTAGCCAGCCTTACCGCCATTAATGAGCTACCGGTAATAACAGGCACAATCGCTTGCTGCTGATTAGTACCGGTATCAATATTATGCAATCTCGCTAAGCGGTCAAATAAGGCGGTATTACTGTTTAATTTTCGTATTCGCTCGGGCTCTTTGCGCATAATATCTAGCGCCGTCAGCGCTGCCGCAGCAAGAGTTGGGGCAATACCCACACTGAATAAATAGCCGGGCGCACCACCTTTTAATATATCAATTAACACTTGAGAACCGGCAATATAGCCACCACAGCTGGCCAGGGTTTTACTTAGCGTACCCATCCAAATATCAACAGCGTTAGAAGGGACAGAAAAATGCTCTGCAATTCCTGCACCGGTTGCGCCTAGTACACCAATAGAATGCGCCTCATCAACCATAAGAAATGCATTATAGCGCCTCTTGATTTCTATCAGCTTAGGCAGATCCGGTATGTCACCTTCCATGCTGAACAGTCCCTCTGTAACGATTAACACGCGCTCAAATTGACCGCGGCGCTGACGCAGCACCTCTTCTAACTCGTCACAATCATTATGTTTAAAGCTCAATCGAGCCGCACCTGAGAGCTGGATTCCTTGAATAATACTATTATGAATTAAAGAATCGTGAATAATTAAATCTTTAGCAGTAAATAAATACCCGATAGTGGTGACGTTCGTCGCGTGGCCACTGACAAAAACGACAGCATCATCCGTATTATGTAAATCGGCAAGGGCATATTCTAACTCTCGCTGAATGGCCCGTTCGCCAGAGACAACGCGACTTGCTGAACAGGAAACCCCATAATCATCAATCGCTTTTTTAGCGGCAGCAATTAAACGAGGGTGTTCATTAATGGACAAATAGTTGTAAGAGCCAAAGTTTACATAGCTTCGACCATCAATAATCGTGGTATCACTGGCAAGCCCTTGATGCATTTTAAAAAAGGGGTTATCGAGCTGCAAATGTTCACCCACATCATAGGTAAGGGATAACTCTTTATAGGCTGGAAAGCATTTAAAATCGGTAGCGGCTCCTGAAGCATCAAAAGAACTGGCCTGCGAACGCAGCGTCAAAATACTCTCAGGGTCTAAATCATCAGTGCTAGGTGTTTTTTTCAACCTCGCCTCAGACAACAACCGAGCTTTTAGTTGTTGCTTTTTTTTACGCTCCTGGCTTAGATTGGAGCCTGCAGGAAAATCCTTGGGCATAGGTCTATTTCTCTTCTCTCTTTTTATCTTTTTTTCTTTTCAGTTTTTTAAGCTCTAGATGAAATCTTAGTGCTATTTCTGCTCTCGAGCTAAACCCTCTTTGACACGCTGATAATCATCATCTGAAACAGCAGTTCCATGTTTAATGGCCAGCAAAGATAATTCCTGATCATCCGGTGAAATAACTGTACCATCATCCTCTTCGGATAAATGCATTTCCTTTAACACAAGCTGAGACAAGCGTTCGATTGTTGGCCCCTCTGCTAACACCATAGTCGATAACTGAATCCCAAAGCCAGACTCGATAGTCGTTGCGAGCTCAACACCCATCAATGAGTCCATACCCTGCTCAAACAAAGATTGCCTCCTGTCTAAACCACCATGACTGAGAAACAATATTTTTTCAACTTCAATGGCTAGTATTTCTGCAACCTCTGAAAAACGACGCTCTGGTGATAATGTTAATAATTTTTCTCTTATATCTTTTGAGTGATCAGATCCATGAAGATCATCAGAAGCATTAAAGAATCTAAATTTATTTTGCTTCGCACTGAGCAATTTTGATCGCATTGCATGCCAATCAACGGCAAGGTAGCTACTGTCTTCAGCTGATTCGATTATGGCCTTTTCTAAAACACTTATCACCGTCGAAGAGCTCAGCAGCTGTGCACCTAAACGCTGAGAGAAAGTTTCTTTTAACGCTGTATTGCGGGCTAACACACCTACATCGTCAATACCGCCCCAAGCTAAACATAAGCTGGGAAGCTGAAGTTGGCGTCGATAGGCCGATAATGCCTCTAAGTAGCTATTAGCTGCCACATAATTTGCCTGGCCTGGATTACCAAAAACTGTCGTGGCCGACGAGAATAGCACGAAAAAATCCAGCGTAATATTAGACGTTAAGTGATGCAATACTTCGGCACCTTTAATTTTTGGCGATAACACATCGAGTAGATTGCGACGACCCATATTGTTTAGTAGCAAATCATCAAACCTAGTGGCAGCATGAATCGTTCCTCTTAATGGCGGCTGACCTACTAAAGCGGCTTCTAAATTTGAATGGGCATCGGGATGGGTTAAATCCAATCGGAGATCAATGATATTGATCTCCGATTGTCGCAACTTGGTACAGAGATCAACGGCTGCTTGACTGATCATGCCCTGTCGACTGACCACAATAATATGTTTAGCGCCTCTATCACCCAGCCACCGCACCGTGGCTAAGCCCAGACCGCTGGATCCACCGGTGACCAAATAACTGGCATCAGATTTGAGCGTTAATACCTGCTCGCTAACGGGGTTGGATATTAACGATGTATTAGCTTGAGGAATTACACTCAAATCAATCACTACCTTACCTATTTGCTGTGATCGCTGCATGTATCGAAAGGCATCGACAGTCTGTCGAGCAGTGAATACTCGATGACAAATAGGATACAGAACGCCAGTATCAAACAAAGCAAAAACTTCACGCATTAATGGCTGAATAAGTTCAGTTTGATGTGACATCAACTGGTCAACATCAACACCAAAATAACTAATGTTATTGCGGAAGGGCCTTAGACCCATGGCCGTATCAGCGTAAAAATCACGCTTGCCTAACTCAAGTAAACGACCAAACGGTCGCATAATACTCAGATTGCGATCAATCGCCTCCCCGGCCAAAGAATTAAGCACGACATCAACACCTTGGCCCTTGGTCAAATCATTGATTTGATCGGCAAACTGTAAACTGCGTGAATCAAAAACACGATTAGCGCCTAACAGTTTAATAAAATCTCGTTTATCTTCGGTGCCCGCCGTGGCATAAATATCAGCGCCAATATTCTTAGCGATTTGTATCGCGGCCAAACCCACGCCGCCTGCCGCGCCATGAATTAACACTCGCTCGCCAGCTCGCAATTTAGCAAGGTAGACTAAGGAATAATAGGCGGTAAAGAAAACCGTTGGCACAGTTGCTGCTTCAGCCTGAGACCAGGTCTCAGGCTTTTTCACAACAGCAAACGACTCAGTGACCACCTCGGAGGCAAAACTTTCTGGTGCAAAGCCAAGCACTTGGTCGCCGATAGAAAAATCAGTAAGCTCGTCACCGACAGCAGTCACAACACCCGAGAACTCCATGCCGAGTGTGGGCCCTGAAAATCCATTTTCTAAGGCTTCATCAGGCAATAAACCGGTAGCGAACATCACATCGCGGAAATTCAATCCTGCCATTACTGGTTTAATTCGCAATTGCTTACCCGCCAAACTAGGCGCTGGCTTAGTGCGCCAGAGTAAACTATTTAATTTGCCGGAAACAGGTACGTCAAGATAAGTAATGGTATCACTTGCTTGACAAAGCTCACTCTTAGCTAAAGGTTTTACCGGCATCAACCGATTCACAAAGCGTTTTTGTTGATGCAAAAATATTTCAGCTTCACCATCAACTGGCCGGCATAACTCTTCAAACAATAATGGCTGGCTAGATAACGCTAGGCATGAGGGCTCAATATCAATGAGCCGAATATCAATGCCAGAAAGCTCATTCATCGCAACCCGACCCATGCCCCAAACTACCGCATCAGAGGGATTTTTGACTGTCGAGGCAAAACATACACAGGACTCACCCATCACCCCCTGTGACTGCTGAGTTATGAGGTCTAATGCAAACTGCCGCTCGGCAGGCAATGTTTGCAAATATTGTAATAAGTTGCGTAAAAAATCCGCCCGATGGCAGGCATGCTGAGAACTGACGCCATCATTGCTAGAATAAGTTGCGTCAATGACGCGACTGGGATGAACCGCTTGCGAGTCAAAAAACAATGCTAAGTCATCGATATTAACGGTCTCATATTCAACAATTTTTAGCTCAATTGCTTGCGCTACTGGGTCAGTTAGGCGAAGCTGTTGCCACCATTCATGCCACTGCGCTGATTGCGCTTGACCCACCATGACCAGCCAAACTTCTCGCGCCGTATCCGCGACTGTTTGCTTAGACTCTTGGACAGATTCTAATAAACTCTCAGACCCCTCCTCTAATGACTCGGCAATACTCAATGCTTCATCGACAAGAGCGTGACTACCTGACTGAACATTTACCTGACTACTTGCTTGACAAAACAGTAAATAACCACTGGTCTGCTGTGGATCAGAAAATTGATGCATCAACTCAGAATGATAGCCATTATTGAGCAGATGTTGCCGCAATGCAGCAGCCGGAATCAAAGCTGACTGTGCTGTACTGTTAGTTGTCAACCACCAATCCAGTGACGCGCCAAAAACAAAATCACTAATACGACTAGGTGACTGCTCAACCAATAATAGTAAACCATTAGGCTTCAACAATTTTTTTAATTGCGTCAAAAATATATCAGGCTGTTGATGCTTGCTGATAAAATGGTTGAGGATAATCACATCATACTGTTTAGCCGTCGGTGTAGATTGTTGCGCATCAAAATCTGAAGGCATGGTTATATAATGTGGGGTGAGGCAATTAATCTCAGCGTGTTGCTCTTCCATCTTATAAACCAATGATTGCTGACAACTAAAAAGCTCAAAGCAATCTTCATCGAGTAATTGAGGCGCAATCACTGAGGCAATATCACTATCGCAAGCATTTAAATCTAAAATATCAATATTATTGCTAAAGTCACGCTGACCAATAATGACTTGCACGGCATTTAATGCTAGCGCTTGCAAGCCTTGCTGAGGCACAATGCCTGATAATGCCCCTGCCGAAAAATCAGCTAGCTGACTGGTTAACGCTTCAGTTGCATGTTCGCCCTGCTTAACCACCAATTGTAGTGTTCGAAATCGGCTGGCAATTAAACTTAATTCTTTAGCAGCAATGGGGTAATCCTCGAGTATCAACTGCCAAATCTCTTGGTAATTTGTCTCTGATGCTCTTGACGAAAACGTATAACCGCCACTATCTAACGTTAGAAGCTTATCCTCAATGATCATATCAATTAAGCGATCAATGTAGACACTCGGAAAATTTTTGGATCGCGCTGCAGCGGTTAACGATGAGCGATCAAAGGTCTTATTCTGATCGTATAAGTCAGCAGCTAAATCAGCTACCAATTCAACTATTGCATAACCGATAGCCGTATTTAATAGCGGTTCAATTTCTGTAAAATATCGATCGACCTCAAATCCTAAGGTTGTTAGATCTTGCTCTTCGGTTGCCTGCTGCCACTGCTCAACATTTTGAAAAAATAATGGCGCATTATTAGCTCGGTTAGATAGCATCGCCTGCCAGTGATAATGATCAGCTTTAACTAGCGTGTCGATCGTTGGCATCATTTTAAAACGGCATTGCTGCAGTAAGGCTTGCGGATTGCCAAATTCATCACATAAGGCAAAATCAACTATTAATGAGCGAATCCCTACACTCCGAGTAATCGCATTGATCATCATCACTTGGTCGTGACCGAAATACTGAATGCGGCCCATTCCAATCGGTAAATACGCATTTTTCTGTGCATCGACTGAAGATGTATCCGTCGCAACCATTGCACCGACCAATTGAAAACAGCCATCTAACACCGCAGGGTGAAGTATATGTTGTTGACTAAGTAAGGCAGCCTGATCAACCACGATCGCTTGATTGTCACTGGCCGCACCAGATCGGCTAAAACGATCGGCATGCAAGCTTGCATGCGCAACCCCTTGACGGCACCAAAGCCGGTCAATGGTTTGAAATTGTTCGCCATACTGCAAGCCCATGACAGATAAGCGACGGTAATAGTCACTGCTGTTGATCTCGGTGAAAAGGCCTTTGATCGGTAAATCGTGATTTAACAGTGGGTGGTGCTGCCAAAATGCATCAGTTGCTTGATTTGCTTGCAGATCATGAAGCGTCGAATCACTTGGCTGCTCGGTATGAGTTAACTGCCCCACACAATGCAGTAACCACGGGTCATCGGATAAACGCAAACGACTTTTGATCATAAATTTACGCCGCGCTAAATCAAGCTCGCAACGGACTGTCCGCTGATCATCGGCATGCAATACCAATGGCACTGAAATAGCGAGATTGGTCACATCAAAAAACTGAATCTGAAACCAGTCTCGACAACAGGCAAAGGCCATTTCGACAAAAGCTGCGCCCGGCAATACGACCACTTGATCGACAACATGATCGGCTAGATAAGGTAACTTATGGCTATCAAGCGTTTGTTCCCATACCGGCAAGCTGGAGTTGATGCGCTGACCCAGTAGAGGATGGACCTGTCGGCGATCGACCACACTGGTACTGTCTACTGTGGATTGATACCAGTGCCGCTGACGCTGCCAAGGGTAATTCGGTAACATCGTAGCCTGAATAGTCGGCGAAACAATCTCACTAAATTGGATATCGGCGCCGGCTAAAAAGGCCTTTATCTGAGTTAACTTAATCGCCTCGCTGTCATCAACACGGTCGCTTAAGGTTTCAATCACTAAGCCATTTTGACTACGATGCGCCAAACCCGCTTGAATGTAGCGTCGCAATATTGGCTTAGCCCCAATCTCGATGAATATGCGACCGCCTTTGGTGACGGCATTATCGATCGCCTCAGCAAATAACACGCGTTGACGAATGTTACGCCACCAATATTCAGCATCGAGTAACTGCTGACTGCTATCGAGATCATCGATAGTGCTAATAAACTGCTGACTGATTTTCGGTTTTATATCCGCAAGCGCACTGATCAAGTGCCCATACAACGGATCCATAAAGCGACTATGAAAAGCATAATCAAGATCCAACAGTCGGTAAAAAATGCTGTCTTGCTGGCAGGCTTGTTCTATCTTTGACAAATCAGCCAAAGTGCCGGCCAAGGTGACTGAGTCGATGCTATTATGACAGGCGATTTCAATCAAACTGCCAAGATTTAGTCGTTCAAGTAACGCTTTGGCACCGCTTAAAGAAAGATTCACAGCCGCCATACGACCCGTTCCGCGGGTCAATGCTTGAGCGCGGCTACGCACCACAATCACCGTGATAGCATCCTTTAAGCTCAGCGACCCCGATGCCCAAGCAGCGGCGATTTCGCCCACACTGTGACCAAGAAAATAATCGGCTTTAACGCCTTTTGCATTCAGCCATTGCGTCATCGCTACTTGAATCGCAAACAACAACGGCTGGGCGTAATCAGTCAAATGCATATTGCTTTGATCGCCGGGCAGTTGCAGCTGAGAGACAATAGAAAAATCCAGCTGAGATTCAAATACAGTGTCTAATTGATGAATATAATTCCTAAATAGCACGTCACATTCATACAGACGAGTTGCCATCCCCTGCCATTGACAGCCGTTTCCAGAGTAAACCATGACCACTGGCGCTTTTGCCGCTGTCGATGGCACTAAACGCTGGCCTCGGCAACTGAATTCATCTCGCTGACCATTAGCAGCCGCCTGCAAACTTTTTTCGATGGATTCAGCCGTGGGCGCATCGATCAATAAGCCATATTTCAAACGACTTTGCTTGTGCATTGCTTGACTGGCAATAGCAGCGTAGCGTTGAGGATGCGCATGAATTAAGCTGGCATATCGCTTCGCCAAATCAGCTAGCGCCAACTCACTGTTGGCGGTTAAATACAGCGGCGGCAGCGTCAAATCAGCCGCTGCGTTATCGTCATGAGTCCTCAGTTTTTGCTGATCGTATTCCTGAAGGATAAGATGCGCATTCGTTCCCCCAAAGCCAAAGGAGTTCACCCCCATAGTCAACGTTCGCTCGACATGAACCAAGGAGGTGGGCGACTGCACCACCGACAAATTCAACGCGTCAAAATCAATCTCTGGGTTTAACTCACTTAACTGATGAATAGGTGCCAGCATACGATGCTTTAGACTCTGCACCACTTTTATCAAACCCGCCATGCCCGACGCGGTTTCAAGATGACCCAAATTGCCTTTCACTGAACCAATCGGCAAAACATGATTATGCTCGCGATGTTGAGCCAACGTCTCCCCAATCGATCGCGCTTCTATGGGGTCACCGACGGGCGTGCCAGTCCCATGCGCTTCTAGGTAGTCAAGTTGGTTAATATCAAAGTCCTGATCAGCATGATAAAGCTGATCTAACAGCGCCGATTGTCCGGCCAAGCTAGGAAGACTAATGCCATTAGTACTGCCGTCAGAGTTGATACCCGAATGCGAGATAACGGCATGAATAGGATCACCGTCCCGCTCTGCATCAGAGAGGCGCTTTAAGAAAACAACCGCCGCGCCTTCTGAGCGTACATAGCCATCGGCACTACTATCGAAGGGCTTACAACGGCCGGTTGGCGACAACATTGACGCCTTTGCAAAACCCACAAACGGCGAAGGATGCAGTAGCATATTCACCCCGCCAGTTAAGGCACTGTCAGCCTCACCCATCCAAAGACTTTTACAGGCTTCATGCACAGCCACCAGCGATGATGAACAGGCCGTATCAACCGCTACGCTGGGGCCTTTTAAGTCGAATTGGTAAGACAACCGGTTAGCCGCAATACTCGCAGTATTCCCAGTCATGGTATAGGCATCAGCCACCGACATATCATCGACCGCTCGATTACTATAGTCATTACTCGCGATACCAATAAAAACCGCGCAATTACTGCCGGCCAGGATATCGACCCGCTGCTGACCATCGGCTAATGCCTGCCAAGTTAATTCCAGCAACAATCGTTGCTGTGGGTCCATTTGCGCTGCTTCGCGCGGCGAAATACCAAAAAATTGCGCATCAAATTGATCGACGTTAGATAGTTGGCCGGCAGCGAAGGTGTAACTGGTGCCAGGTGTAGCTTTATTATCGTGCTGAAAAAGGGAGGTATCCCAACGGTTTGGATTGACCTCAGTAACCAAATCTCGCTTGTCGATTAATGCTTGCCAAAAGGTCTCTGGCTCATCGATATCTCCAGGAAAGCGAAGGCTCATTCCCACTAGCGCAATAGGCTCTTTTTTGATCTGCATGATGACTAGATTCCTTCATAGAGCAAGATTCTATTGCTTTAATTTATCGTCAACTAGCCAATAACTAAAAAACGGTATTGCCAAGCATCCTAGACTGAATATCATACAGAATTGACCGCTAGATTTGAAGTCAAAGAAATATATTCGCAAATATCAACTGGAGGCATCGGATGAGCTACAAGAGTTCAATTCAGTCCAAAAAAGTTTAAAAAAAACAGACCATAAGTGAGCTTTATCATGCTAAGAAATGCTAAATTCAAGCCAAAGTGGCTATCATCTCCTCTGAACTAAAAGTGCTATTTTTATCAAACATTTAGCCCAGCTAATCCAATAAAATACTCTACACTTTACTTCGTAGATGCGACACTTAACCACTACAATTACCGCAGAAATGACACTAAATAGTGCGCTACCACCTTAAATATGACTATAATATGACCAATTAAGGTTGCCAATTCATGCAAAATGAAAGACTCTTTCTACTATCAAACACGCGTTTAATCTTTGCCAATTACATAGTGTTGCAAGCCATAATCTTGCTATGCAGTCCAGTCAGTCTGGCAGCAGATTACCAACTTCAGTCCTCAATCGCAGTAGTGACTGAAAACGACGACAATGTCCGTTTGCAAGCAAATATTAATGACATTGAAAGTTTGCAAGGTACGTCAGCTATCGTGAAAGCTAATATTAGTCGCAACGAAGCGAACCGTTCACTGAGCATTAACAATCGACTTGCGAGCCGTCAATATGATCTGAATCGTTACAACAGCGTTGATGTCTCAACCACCACAAACTACCAGCGCAGTTTTGAGAGAGGCTCCTTGAGTCTAAACCTATCCGCCAGCGATGAATCTATTCGAAGCTTAGAAAACCAACTTGAAAATGATGACTCTACGGAACAAAGAGCCACTAAGGCTACGAGTTATTCTCTTGCCATTTCAGGTCAACACCAGCTGACTGAGCGGCAATTCCTACAAAATCAATTCAGCATGCAAAAACGAGATTATGAAAGCCAGAACCGTAATAGCTATGACTATTTCAGTAATAGCCTGTTGTGGGTTTATTCAATCAACTCAGTTTTATCGGCACAAGTCAATCTAAGCCTATCCAGCTTTCGACCAGAGGAAACCGATGGCATTGAAGTTGCGTTCATAGAAAGTGCACGAAATGATTATGGATTAAATGATTTTACTATCTTAAATAGATTGCAGTATTGCATCGGAGAGCTCGATCCGCTTGATCCTTTTAATCCCGAAACCGCCCTAAGTCTAACAGCCCCGATACCTAATTTTCAGCCTCCTTATAATGGCATTGCTTGCTTTAATGGCCGATCTTTTTCATTGAAGCAAGATACCGTTAATTTTCAGTTGGGTCTGCAATATCAGTGGACTGAAAATTCGAGCCTTAACCTATTACTTGGCCGTACACGATCAGAAACTAAGCGTGATGTATTTGATCCTACCAATGCGATCTTAGTCACAGGAGAACTAACAGGTAACTATGTTCAAGAAACTGAACAGTACAATCTCTCCTACAGTGCTGATATTGACTATAGGCACTCAGCACGTATAACAAGTAAACTAAGCGCGTCACAATCACAAGAGCAAACTGCTTATGGCGTCTCGAGTTATACTCGTCGCCTTATTCTATCTAATAACTGGCGAGTTAAGGAGTTTAATAGGCTTAATATAAATATTTCTCACGTCGAACGTAATCAAAGCTTTACATCAACTAACCAAACCCTTTCTGATAGCACTTTTAGTAAACTTTCAATATCTTATATGCAGCAATGGACTAGATATTTTAGCAGTAATTTCAGCTATATTTATGGCGAAATAGAAAACAACGCCCCAAAGCCAGGCAAAAGGAATCGCTTTATGCTCACCCTAACCTGGCAACCAAAAGTCTTTAGCTGGTCGAAATAGAGTCAGTTTTCAAGCTATCTTTTGCCTGGCAACAAAATCGGGTTAGTGATTTATTATTTAATTTTTTTCAGTGGATTTACGCATTGAATTAAATCCTGATTTACGGCTTAATGGTCAGATTAAATATTCATCTGATCATAGAACCAATTACTAATGTTAACGCTCCCTCACACAATCATATCGATACTCCTTCTCTTTTTGTCTACGTGGGCATATGCAGGCCAGCGAGAGGACGTTGGCTATACCAAACTGCAAGATCGTCTGGGAAATTCCACTCCGACCGGTTACGGCATTACAGTATCTGCTTATGAGCCTGCGTGGGATGCTATTGGCGCAAAAGGCGGTGATAACCCAAAAGGCTGGATACCTGCAATAGCGGAAGAAAATAACCATGTCATCACCATTGAAATGAATCAAGGCGTACCTTTAATAAATAAAAGCGGCAACACCAGCAGTCATGCTGCAGCCGTATCACGCTATATGTTTGGTAAAGAACATGGCGTGAGCCAGCAACTCGATGCCGTTAAATATCATGAACTAGAGGATTTTATCGGCTACTTACTTTACCCTCGTACCTTTTATCAAGCCACTTACTCTATCTACAGTGATACCGTCTTCGAAAGTTCGGTAAATAATTTCAGCGCTATAGGCAACTATGGGCAAAATAATAATGACTTTTTGTATCGATTTGATTGGGCCACTGCACGCGAAGATACCGTCAATTTAGTCTCCTCTGGGAATAATGAAAACACATTGTCCGATCCGATATTTAGTAGTAGCTTAAACAGTATTTACGTCGGCCTTACGAGTAGCCAACACTCCCGCTTTACGAATACATACCATTATGGAATACAAAACAGACCTGATGTCGTTACACCAAATGAGAATACCAGTCGCGGCACGGGCACCATCACCGGCATTACCGCAGTTTTGATGGAAACAGCTGATAATAGCCAGCTCTCTGAACTCGGCGTAACGCAGGCTAATACTCCTATTCGTAATGCCAAACGTTCAGAGACCATGAGAGCCATTTTGATGGCGGGCGCCGACCGCACGACCACAAACAGCCGTGAGAATGCTTACCCAAGAGATAAGGATGGTACATGGATAAGCGATCCAGATGGTAAATTTCGTAGATATATTGCAGACATAGAAGATTATAAGGAAAGCAGTGATTTTGAAACTGGCAATGGACTAGATACAAGATACGGAGCAGGCCAAGCAAATGTAGAAACCAGTTATGATATTTTAATGAGCACAGAGCAAGCAAGCTTAGAGGACAATGGCGAACAAAGTGTTAGCCTGCTAGGCTTTGATTACGATGAGAGTTTTGGCCTAGGCACTAAAAACCAGCAAGCGAATGACACTGCGACCTATGTATTACCCACCATAGAGCAAGACGCTGACATTGCGATTACGCTGGCTTGGAATGCTGATATTGCTTCTAAAAACGGCATTTTTAATGCAGTTGTAGTCTACGATCTTGACCTGTGGTTATACCAAATAATTGATAATGAAGAAACACTCATCGCCTCGTCTTCAAGCAATACCGCGAATACAGAAAATATTTGGGCCTCACTAGAAGCCGGCGGCGATTATTTTTTTAGGGTTGATTCCACCAAGAATTTAGTCGCAATACTCTGGGACTATGCCATTGCGTGGCGTGTGACGAGCCAAGAGCTCTTAGATAACAGCGCTCCAAATAATCAGTTAAAAGGCTTCAATGTGGCGACAACAAGCGTGCCCTTGCCCTCAACAATAGTATTACTCTTAAGCTCGGTCTTTTTTTTATTTCTAAAGAAGATAATTAGACTGAATTAGTCCTTTAGAAAAGTACTCTACTAATAATTAATAAAATCCGAAGAACATCTATCAAAGGAAAAAAACTACTTGTTTTTTATAGTAAAATTAAAAATTTATGATGCTTAGCTATACCAAACCTGATGAAAATTGCTTGAATATTTGGACCTACTGGGAAAGCCTCCCTGATGAGGAAATGCCAGCCTACCTATCTCTATGTTTTGAAGCGCTTCAAAGAAAATCTCCAAATGCCGTCGTACATTTGGTATGTCCCGAAAATATAATGGAGTATTTACCTGAACTCATACCCGGCCTCGATAAGATCCGACTAATAGACAATAAAAAATCCTCCATACCACAAAAAGTAGACTATATAAGGATAAAGTTACTTCATGATTACGGCGGCTTATGGCTAGATATAGACTCAATATTACTGCATGACATTACTGAAAAAATTACTAGTTTACTTAAGCAATTTTCATTTGTTGGCATGCAAAAAAAAGCAAAAAATCCTCCCTATATAGTTAATAACTTTATGGCATCTGTTAAAGGCAGCGTCATCATAAAAAATTATCTTGATAATGCTACAATGCACATTCAACATAAAATCGATCAAAAAAGTCCTTTTGAATGGAATGAGATTGGCTCAGAATTATTAACGCCAATAATCGAAAATCATAGCGAGGAAGCTTACATTTTTGATGAAAAATTTATTCATCCTTTTGACTTTACTGAAAGTTGGTTACTCGAAAAAAAGTTACCCAAAAATAGAATTATTAATTTACTCTCAGAAAAGCTAACAAAAGAAACTCTCACGGTGATGCTTTACAATTCTCGCTTTAGCGATAAATTAAAGGGGCGTTCATCATCTGACATTCTTTATCAAAATGATTCTATTATAAACTTCCTACTGAGACACTCACTAGAAGTTAACACCATAGCAGATAGAAAAACAATTAAGGAAATTATCGACGACAAAACATCTGATCCGGTAGACATAATTATAAAAAATATTACTGCTAAAAATCACCACCTGCCATTAATCGAGAAAGACTTGCTTTACAGTGAAAAATATAATATTTTTTACGCATCATGCTCCAAAAATGCCTGCTCAAAAATAAAAACAATACTAGCGAGCCTAGAAAATAATACTAGCTATAACATACAATCCCCTCATAATAAAAAACTAACTGGATTAAAGGGGTTGACTGACCTTAGGCATGACCAAGCTTCAGACGTACTGACAGGTAGGGGAACTTTCCGATTCTGCTTCGTTAGAAATCCCTTTGATCGTGCTATATCATGCTTTCTTAATAGAATTAATAGCTTAGGGGTTGCGCCTTATGATAAGCCATATTTTTTAATGGGTGACTATCAAAGAAACACAACTAAAATACGGCATTGGCGCAAATCAATTGGAATAAACTACGACTTCAGTAGCCCTATCACCTTCTATGATTTTATTCATTTTATATGCCAGCAAGACCCATATGAAATGGATCGCCACTGGATGTTTCAAACGGACTGCCTTCACCCAGAGTTAATTGAATACGATTTTATAGGTCGGGTTGAAACCTTTGGAGCTGACATACAGGAATTACTTAATTATGTTGGATTAAACTATCCATATACTTCAATAACTGAAAAAGTTAATCCTTCAATGAGCTATAACCGGAAGTCTTATTTTAATGATGAATTAAAGTCTATTTTTGTTAAAACATATCTTAAAGACTTCACAGCATACAATTACAATACGGAGCTTTAAAAAGTCTACTAATCCTTATGCTCTTTTGTTGAAGCAACAATTAATCTAAAAACGCCCCAAGCGATAAATAAAAGAATCAGCCAAGTTGTAAACCAATAAAGCCTCATTGGATAAAGCGCCTCATCGGCTAAATGAGGCTCACTGGCTATGATTAAATGCTTAAGTTGCTTGGCTGCTTGAACTCTTGAAATTTCATAAGCAGACAGCGAACTCGTATACAAAGTCGTTGCTAACTCGACGTCCAAAATAAGAGATTGAAAATCTGCACTCAATTCATTTAGCTTATCATCACCGTTAGCCTCGCCTGTTACGCGCATTTTTTGAACGGCAATCTCTTTTCTCAAGGCCTCTGACTTACTCATTAATACTGATACTTGAGGAGATGATTTATTCAAATAACTTTCAGCTTGATAAATCTCTGCTTCGGTTTTGGCTAATTCATCCTCTAATGAAAAGATAATAGTAAATAATGACTCACCATCTGATTCTGGACTCACTAAGCCGTACTCATTTTGAAAGTCAATCAAAGCCTGCTTTGCTTCTTTCAATCGCTCTTGGCTTAATGTAATCTCGTCAAGCGAAAACTGCATCTCAAGCTGAGCGATCTTTTGACTGGATTCATTTATAAACTTCTCACTTAGTGAAAGTAATTTATCGGCTATTAGTTTTGAAAATTCAGCAGAGTAAGCCTCAACATGAAGTACTAAGAGGCCAGTATTTGCATCAGAACTAACGATGACATGATTACGATAAAATTTAAGAAAATCCTCAAATGATGAATTCGAAGACAAGCCAAAAATAAAATCGCGAGACCGACTAAAATGCTTTTTTAAACTCAATTCACTCTCTAGTGATGCCAATAAGTTTGGCGAAATTATATAAGCTTGAAGTAATTGCTCATCGCTTGATACTCCCCCGGCATCAAAACCTAAGCCTTCAAGAAGCCCCGTATTGAGCTGCGCTACACCGGTTTCTTTCACCATGATACTGGCCTCACTTACATATCGGTCAGGCGAAATGAATAGAAAATATAACGCCAAGAAGCCAGCAGGAATGAGAATGAATGCTGTAAATTGGCGACCTGCAACTGAATTTTTAAGCCATCCAATAGAGTGTTTCACTAATGAGCTAAAATTTTTTGGCAAGCTTAATGTCAATTTTTTCATATAATAAAAATACTCTAAATCTAGAATTATTTTGGCCGCAGTTATTATTTATTTAGTTGAACAACTTCTTTATAAAATTGCAAACCCTCTCGAGTGTCACTGAATAGCCGAACTTTTCCCTTATCTAATATTAGTAATTGGTTGCATTCTTGAATCAAGTCATTAACATTATGTGAGACCATGATATAATTTGAACAGTTTCTTTTTTCATGAAGTGCTTGCTGGCTCTTTTTTCTAAATCGAATATCCCCTACCGCAGTAATCTCATCAATTAAATATACATCGAAATCAAACGCCATACTAATACCAAATAACAATCGTGAACGCATTCCAGATGAGTAACTCTTCACAGGCATATTAAAATAATCGCCCAGCTCTGAAAAGTTAAGGATATAATCCAACCTTTCAGCCATTTGATCTAAATTATCACCATAAATCCGAGAAACGAATTCTGCATTTTCTCTCCCGGTCATTGAACCCTGTGTGCCACCAGCCAAACCTAGAGGCCATGATATTGATCCAGTTACATTTATCTGACCTTCGTTTGGATAATCAGTGCCTGCAATCATTCTTAGAAGGGTTGACTTACCAGAACCATTCAAGCCTAAAACACCGATATTACATTTTTCAGGCAACGCAAAACTTAGGTTCTTGAAGACATACTTTCTGCCCTTTGGAGTTGGATAATATTTACTAACATTATTTAACTCGATCATGACATTAACACGCGTGTTCGATTATTTCGGTAGAAAGCCAACCCCAAGAAAAAAACCGGTAAGGCCCATAAGAATAAATACAATATATTAGTTCCATCTGCAGGATAATCAGGAAACCACCCTGCTCTTAGCTGCTCAACTGCATGCAATAGTGGGTTCCATAATAAATATACATGGTAATCCTCCGGCATAGCCTGCAAAGGAAAAAAGATGCCGGATAAGAAATATAAAGGTCGCATCAACATATTAATTAGCTGAGCGGCTTCTGGATATCTAACTCCAATGACTGATGTTATGAAAGCTAAGCCTAATGAAAAAATAAACAATATTATTATCACAAGTAATATTAAAAGAGGTGCATGGGGAAATGTTTCAAAATCGAAGAACCAAGCTCCCATCCAAGTCAAAAATACCATAACTAAAAGAATTATTAATAGCTCTAAAAAAGCTCTTACTACGATAGCGTCTAATGGTTTTACTTGACGATATGCGAATAAACCTAAATTTGCTGTTATACTATTAATACCACCAGTAACTATTTTTTGAAATATGAAAAATGCCAAGATACCTACGCCAAAAAAGATAGGGAATGGAATGCCATAAAAATCACCACCATCTCGCAAAAAGGAAAAAAGTGTTGTTAATACCAGTATGTGGACTATTGGCTCAAGCATTGCCCAAAAAAAACCTAATCTATACCGGCCGAAACGAGTTTTAAGTTCTCGGATAAATAATGCAAGGAAAACCGCACGCTGTATTTGCCAACTATTTCGGAACTGCATGAGCACCTCTTTTAATCGGCATTAGATTTTGAGGACAACACCGGCGCTGAGGGCTAGTTGATAAATGATCTGGAACACATCTTTCGCATGCTGGAAAGATTTTACATCAACATCCGGTAATACCATAAGCTCATCACCGGCCTCAATAGACCAATTTGCATCATGAAGTAACCCACTTCTATCTTTTATCTTTATACTCGATCCATTGGCCTTTTTAAGGATGATTCGGGATTGTTTGGCGTTTTGAGAATAGCCTCCCGCTAGCGCAACATATTCATCTGGCACTAGTGACTCTTGGTATATAACCGCGTTGGGGAAAAGTACTTCACCACTAATATGTATCAGTTGACTTACCTTAGGAATAACAACAACATCACCATTTTCAAGAGTCACATCGCCAATTGGGAGTGAGTCATCAAGTATCACTTGTCCTTTTGGGCTAATTTTTTTAGCGCGCTCAATAAACTGTAATATTAAATTCGCTTCTGTAGAACGCAGGTTAGCCTCCTCTACAGTTTCACTTCTTGCAGACAAAACCTGAGATTGTAAAATTTCAAGCGTTGTCAACATGGTTTCACGTTGTTTTTTTGCTAGAGATGGGCGATAAAGCCGCGCGGCTGATAATTGTGATTGATCACTCATTTCTATGAGAGGCAATAAATCAGCAAGCTTAGCACCATAAGCCAACACATGCTGAGATTGACCTAAGTGTTCGCCCTGCACCTGAACAGCAATGGAGCCTTGGATTTTATCAGAGACCACATTCACGCTATCACCAGACATAAGATGAATTTCAGTAGCTAGCGCTTTTGCAATTTCGATATACTCAACTTGTTTGATTAATCCTTGATTGCGCTCAATCGCTAAGTGTGTTGCGCTAGGTAATGGTTGAACGATAGCCATTGCCTCATCAAGAGAAACTTGAGAAGAATTAAATTCAACTTGAAAAGGATTTTCGACCAAACCTGAAAAGCTAACCACATGTTGTCTAGAATTCACAACAATGACATCTCCCTCATAGAGTTGCCGATGCGACAAGTCACCCGTAAATAAAAAATCATAGAGGTTTACCTTACCGATAGTTCTTGCATCCCGCTTGAGCTCAACATCAAGATAACTACCCCGCAAAGGATCGACACCACCTGCCTTGTCTAAATAAGCCAGAATAGACTCAGAGGATAAGCCACTGTATAGCCCTGGGTTTACAACATTACCAGTTACAAACACTCTCACAGGCTGTGAGGCAACTAAATTGACATAAATGAAAACATCTTTTTTATAGATGCGACCGATCGCGGAAGATACCTTTTCATTAAGGTCACTGTTTAAAATACCTAGCACATTGATAGGGCCAACTTGAGGGAGAAAAATATTGCCTTGCATGTCTACTTCCTGCTGACCATTGGACTCGACAGCACCCCACATCTGAACTAGTAACTTATCACCAACCGCAATGCGGTAATTTGGATTAAATCCACTAAATGACTGATTAGCAAAACTTCCATTGAATAGGTTTTGTCCTAAGACAGTATTACTTTGATGTTCATTTTCAATAACAACATCTGCATCAATCAATGAGTTTTCGGCTAGCGCGTGGCCATTAATTAAAAGGATAGTCGTAACGATATTGGAGGCCACCTTAGGAAAAAAGGTTTTTATCTTAAGGAGAAACAAGTTCACCATGGAGAAATGTCCTTTAATAAAAATATAAAATTTATTATCCATCGAAATATCTTAATAAAGCAAGTATAGCCGTTTCTTGCAATACTTAAAATAAGTAAATTCAGGAGTTTAGAATAAGTGTTTTACACATCCAATAAATTACGCCAGAATTCAAAAGCCTTGTTAGGTTCAGCTAGCTCAAGAGCTGTTATTTGTGCCTTAACTGCCATTTCCTTAGCTAAATTAGGATTAGTTAAAAGCCAACTTAATGCTTCATACCATGCATCTTCATCATCCTCAACGAGCAAACCGTTCGCCTTATGATCAACAATGTCAGTAAAAGGAGCCCGGTTACTATAAACTCCAACACCCCCGGCTACCGTAATGTCTAAAAATTTATTCCAAGACCTTGCACTGTTAAATGGAGAATGCATCAAGGGTGACAATCCGATATGGATTGGAGAATTTGTTAAATATTTTTGATAAGCAGCCCAAGACTTTGGAGGGAAGTTTTTTATGATAGGAATCTGACTCAATGGTGAAGGCAAATGTTTACCCAGCATTAAAGATAAAGATAAATCATTAACTCTAACATGGTTCGAAACTCTTACAAGTGCAGGTGCAATGGCTCTTAGATCATCAACATGTGCACGGGTACCCAAAAAAGCCATGTCACTAATACCGCTATCAAAATGATCTAATTCTGGTAAGCTGTTACATAGTACTGGGGTTAGTAAGTGTACTGAGGAATGCATCGGGAAAAACTTTTCTAACAAATATTGACTCGAAACCACAATATTATCTGCCAAGGAAAAAATACGCGGCTGCTGCTCAATTACGATTCTATTTAATTTTTCACGATAGCTTTTTGGAAGTCCAGGTGTGGCAACTGCAGCTGATAAGTCATCATCAATCAGATAATTGATTGATGCAAATGATGATTGATAACGCTCTAAAAAATTAAGCCAATTAGAGTTTAATGACCGACATATAATGATGTGGGCTCCTGCGAAACGCTTTGTATTCAGTCGTCTAAAATACGAAAGCGGACTCCCTGCATTTATTCTATATGAATCTATACCCAACCTAGTTAATAATTTCGGGGCAGCTGATTGAATATAATAAATATCTTCGCTTGGCCTTGCGCCGTCACTTAGAATAATGGAAAAAGGCGATTCAATCATCATTAATTTTTTATTAGAGAATACGCATTTAGCATAAAGAAAAATCCTCATGAATAAGCGTCAGTTGCTTATTATATGCAGGATCTGCTTCAAGCTCTTTAAACCATGTAACGCGCATATAATGAGCCTCTTTTAATGCCCGATGGCGCTTCATTAATGTATTATCCTCGCCCCTAGAGACCGATTCATGATGGTATAACTCTGCGTATGGAGTCCACAGGTTTCTATAACCCGCCGCCAGGACTTTTAGACAAAAGTCCACATCATTAAAAGCAACAGCTAAATCAGTCTCGTTTAGACCTCCTACCTCGTTGAATATCTCTTTTCTTACCACCAAACAGGCGCCAGTCACTGCAGAGAGATTTTGGACTAGCTTCAAGCGAGAGAAATAGCCATTATCATGTCGGCTGAAATATTTATGGCTATGTCCTGCAACGCCACCAATACCTAAAATTACGCCTGCATGCTGAATCGTCTCATTGGGATAATACAGTTTTGCACCTACGCAACCTATCTCATTCCGGCATGCGTGCGAGACCATCTCGGAAAGCCATTCATCATTGATCACTTCTACATCATCATTTAAGAGGGCTATAATTGAACCACTAGCTAGCTTCACACCAAAATTATTAATAGCAGAATAATTAAACGGTTTATCCCAATTATATATTTTAATACGTGAGTCAACCTCCCACTTTCTAAAAAGAGCCAATGTCTCTATGCACCGAGATTGATTATTTAAAATAATAAGTTCATAGTTACTATAACTAGTGAGGGATAAGATAGAATCAACACATCGCCGTAGAATATCATGTCCATCACGAGTTGGTATAAGAATCGAAACTAAGGGTAAAGATGAAGGCAGTCGCCATTCAGAACGATACGTATTCGGCACTAGACCAGCAACCACCTTCGCTAGCGATCGATTATTATAGTGCCAGTTTTCAACAGCTCTAATGCCTGCCTTAGTAGTATATTTTTTTTCGTTTGGCGAGATTGCTGTTGAGCCATCAACAGCACGCCAATGGTATAGGATACGAGGTATATGGACTATTTGGCTGTAGTCAAGTAAATAGGTAATTCGCAAAAATAAATCATGGTCTTGAGCGCCCTCAAGACCTTCCCGAAAGCCCCCGACTGATTTAACTATTGATGTTTTTATTAGAGTAAAATGACAAATATAATTTTGAGAAAGCAGAAGCTCAGGATTCCAATCTGGTTTAAAATGGGGGTCAAAACGCTGGCCTTCCTGATCAATTTTATCTTCATCACAATAAAAAAAATTTGCTGACCGGTTCGTATTTATGGCGGAAACAAAGTAGGTAAGTGCTTGGCTTGATAAACAATCGTCATGATCTAAAAAAGCGACAAAATCTCCATCTGCAAGAGATAAGGCAGAATTTGTCGCCGCAGATATATGGCCATTTTTTTTTCTAAAAGTTACGGAAATTCGACTATCTTTTTCTTCATATCCCTGAATTAGCGCATGAACTGAGGGGTCAGTCGATGCATCATCAGCAATACAAAGTTGCCAGTTACAATAAGATTGACTTAACACAGACTCAATGCATTCTCGCAAATATTTAATAGGCGTATTATATATAGGCAATAAAATGGAAATAAGCGGTTGATACTCTAATGAAACGCTTAAGCACTCAGTGGTATCATGATTATTATCCTCAAGCCAATCTCTATAAGAGCGATGGACTACCCTTTTAATAAAGGTTTCATTATAGCGTTTCCAAGCTAACTGACGCCAAGCCCATCGAGACGATTCATTTATTAAGGTCGATTTGAGCTCGCTTAACATTAAGTGTCTATATCGATAATGCATGTTGGTGATCCGCTGGGAAATCCGCCTTCTTGCCATAGGAGGTAACATCCACGAAAACCTAAAATGCTTAATGTCCACAGATCCATCGTCAAAAGCTGGCTGAAATTTAACACCCTTCAAGCCTTTTGGAACATAGCATAAACGCTTAGAAATTCCCCCATTTTTAATTGGAATGAAAAAATCAGGGGCATCGGAATAACCAGATCCTTTGTCAAAATAAAAATGAATTCCCTCTTTAGAGTCAGAGAAATTTATTCCTATTTCAACAATATTCCATCCTGAGCGTGGCAGTCGCCCTCTCACTAAAAAAAAACTTGGCTCTTTGTTTGACGCGACATCAGCACCCTTTTCATCATAAAACTCAGATATCGTTATTTTTTTAAACTGAGGGCTAAAACTACCCATTAAGAATTTTAACGATATTTTAATTCGAGTAAGGATAGTCAAACTAACACCTTTAGATACTGATTATTATGACTATTAAAGATTTAATGTTGTTGCCCTGTAAGGAGAGTTCACTATTAATTGGTTTGTTGATCTCACCCTACAAGAAACAAGGTCATCCTCTTTAAGGTCTTCGGCGAGATAGCTAAAGCCTACGTAGCCTCCTCGAATACTAGAAATACCCTTAAGATGATGTCTAATCTCATTTGCATTAACGATAGCTACTGATTGGTCATTAATTAGAATCTCCACTTCAACGGGATCATCATTGACAACCGGCAATACTGAACCTTGTATTACTTTCTTCTTTATAGAATCCAGCATGCCCCGATAAAATGGTCTGCCTAAAGACTGTGCATTCATTCTTAATTTAAATTGCTCATTAACTGCCGCGTAAAGGTTAATATCATCGAGGTTTAATTTCTCTATAGCTTTCCTCTCTTCACATAGGTTAACCTCTTGGATATTCGCATTATCCGGTCTCACATTAGTATTAATCACCTCTAACTGCAAACCAAAATGCTTGTTCATATATTCTATTGTTTCATCATACGCCTCGGTTATGCCTACAAGCGCCATTAAAGGCCATATTTTCTTGTTAAGAAGTTTGGACTGTCTATTAACAAATCTTTCTTCATGATAAAACTCAGTAAAGCTCCCTTGGTAATTATGATGGATTTTGAAGTGATAATACTCTGATAAAACTCTTTCAACAGGATCACGAACAATAGAAACCATTGAATCTAGACCAAATAAACTAAGGTACTTATTCGCAGCAAAATGACCCGCAAGTACTCCGCCATGACTTTCTTTTAATGTCTTATAGAGCCCCCAATGATCGCCCTCTTGATAGATAAACTCATTGACAACTGATGAGGTAACCTCAGAGCTTACGCCATAATCGTAAAAACATCGATTTTGATCGAAATATTTAGCAAAAGCCCAACGAAGACTGGTTCCGGCGGTTTTAGGTATGTGGGTGAATACAATCAACTATGATTCCCTAAGAATTAAATTGCGACTTATATATTTTGATTTTTAGGACACAGCTCTCGATAAAGCCAACAAAGTAACCTAATTGAGTCTTTTGACAAATGCCAATCTTCAGAGGGTAACTGATATATTAATGAATCTTGATTAAAATATGATGCGGAGTTTACAAAATATTTTTTAAACTTTGAATGAAAATTTTTCTCAAAGAAATCTATTGTAAACGAATCAGATAAAGTAAAAGGCTCTAAGGAATTATTGAGTATTTCTCTTAACTCATAATATTCACAGTTTATCTTTGGCTGACTCAAGAATAGAAGATATTTATCCCTTAATTCATGTCTTGGTGCTATACCCTGCCTTATTGATAACATGTTGAGTGTCCGAAGTATCTCGACATCTATAAAAGATAGTGACTGATTAACTTTTTTTTCATAAATTGAATAATCATGAGGATTCTCACCTAAAACTTTTAAAAACTCTGTCATAATTCCATATTTCTGCTTCATAGCAGAATGAAAATCAATTATTGAGATTGAATCACTCCCAAAGACAGACTCATATTTTTCAATAATTTGACCCCCATTAAGCACATTACTATTAAAAGGTCTCATCAAATTTTCTGACAAGTAGTATCGCCAAGAATAAGTTTCTCCATGCTTTATGTTTTCTTGCCAAGTTGATAAGAGAAGTTCTTTAGCGCTTCTCTTATAATAGATAATCCTTGGTGAATTAAAGTCAAAACTTGAGTATAATTTTTTTATTTGGCTAAGAGAAATTGAATCGAAGTTTTCACTCGATATAATTAAATCGCCGATAGTTTTTTGTGTTCTTTTTATTATCCCCTGGAATAGATCATCATTGTTGTGACGTAAACTATCTGCTAACTTATGGTGTCCCCAGTCTCCTTGGTCGGGCATTTCAAAGTAAGTCTTTTCGTTCTTAGCCAATATATCTTTATTATTAAACAATGTTTTTTGAATAAAGGTGGAAGCCGTCTTATGCGGACCAATGTGAAGGAAAAAATCAGAAGACATATTTCACCAATAATTAGCAATATCTAAAAATTATTTTATATCAATCGCAGCAAAGATTTTCTCCATTGCCATCTTACCTTTTTCAAATGAAAATCGATCCCTTGCTAAAAAGTTAGCGTTGTCTGATAGTTTCATCCATAAATCGAAGTCATCATAGCAGCGACTAATTTGCTCAACCCAATCACTAGGTGAATCAGCAAACAATGCGCTTAATCCATGAGTTAAGCCTGTCCCCTCACCCGCTATATCGGTAAGCACAGAGGGCGTTCCATAAGCCATCGCTTCAAGTACTTTACCTTTAATGCCAGCACCCGACAGTAAAGGGGAAACAAATATTCGGTGCTGATGAAAAACCTCATCTAAATGCTCAGCATAACCGATCACATTTATATTATCGCAGGCATAAGACTCAAAACTATCGGGCATAGCACTTCCATAAATTGACAAGACGATATCAGGGCGTACCTTACCAAGAAGCGGCATCACTTCATACACTAAAAAATCAACCGCTTCAACATTAGGTTTATGATTATAGCCGCCTAAAAAAGCAATCCCTTTACGCTTATTAAAACTCATACCACGGCCTTTTGGACTGAGCACCCATGGAGTTAGGTGGAGCTTATTAACCTCGGCGATATGTGATGTAATGACCGCATGTTCAACTTTATTATAACAAAGTATTGCATCCACCTGCTGACACACAGCCAACTCACGAACCCTAGTTTCAATAGATTGAGCAAGGGCTTGCTCATTGTCGTCATCATTTAAAGCCGCTCGCATTTCTCTTAGAAAATGTAAATCCGCATTATTAAATAGAATTTTAGCGTCTGTATTAGATCGTATGGAATCAATATATTTCTCGGCAATTGAAAATCGAGTTATATAAATGGCATCAAATTCTAGCAAACGCTTTTCCAATACGTCATAAACTGATGTATAAAACGGCGAATACAAAACCTCCACGCCCATTTTTTGTAATGCGACAGTATGCTTACCAAAATGTGCCATATTTTCAGGAACAAAAGTAATTTTATATCCTAGAGCCATCATTAATTGCATTTCAACAACGGCCGCATAACTACCAGCATCCTTGCTAGGTACAGGACTTGCGTAATCAATAACTAGAATACGCTTATCAATACCCCTGTCTTTGTCAATTAGCATGTTATCTAAAGAAGGCTGATCGCTCCCAATAAAAAAAGACGACCATTTTTCAATGAAGGTTGATTGATTCACTTCCTGAAACTTTTTAAATCCCGATAATGCGTCAGTGCCATGACTTTTTCCCTCAAAATGTTGCACAATCGAATGACTAGCCAATAGTATTTTGTAGCCTTTTTCTCTCACTTTATAGGCTAAGTCAGTGTCCTCATAATAGCATGGAGAAAATTCTTGACTAAAGCCTTCAAGTTCCCGCCATAATTTGGCTCTTATAGCCATAGCAGCACCAGTAACGTAGTCAACTTGTCGGGTATACGAGAACTCAGGGCGGTAAGGGTTTGCGCCTCGCCCTACGTTCCATGGCTCACCATTTGCCCAGACCAAACCGCCCGCCTCTTGTAGCGAACCATCTTCATTAAGTAGTTTTGAACCCACTAAGCCAACTTTTTCGTCAGACTCTAAATAAGTCAACATCTCATCGAGCCAAAAGGAAGTCACCTCAGTGTCATTATTTAAAAATACCAGATATTCGCCTTTGGCTTTTTTCGCCGCTAAATTGCAATTCCTTAAAAAGCGAATATTCTTAGCGCTACGTGATACAACTAAATTTTTAATAATGGTTTCTGCTAACTCAGTTTCGTCACTTGAACAATCATCTGCCAATATCACCTCATAGGACGTATGATTAAATGCCAAGGCAATAGATGCAATACAATGATAAGTCATTGAAAATTGATTATAAGCAGGAATAATAATCGATACTTTTGGCTCAGACCAAGCTGGTAGCGTTAAGGGCTTAAATAATTTTCTTTCAAGGAAACCCTCTACCAAAATAGTATGGGCCTGATTGACTTGTTGGGCTGATAACGCGGTCGTACCATCTATGATAGCTTGCAACTGGTACTGCAATGACTCATATCGAAACCCAGCTAAATCGGGCATAGACAAGAAGCCTGGTGTTTTTGCGCTGTCTCTCAAGTATTGCCAGGGTGTACGAATCGGTTTTACAGCAAGAAATTCACTGGCCAAAATATCAGGCGAATTTTTAAAGCCAACTTTATACAACTCGAAATTGCCATTTTGCAAATGCACAGGCACAGGCAAATCTAATTCAAAAAAATTATCCTGCGTTTCAATTTGCCTCTCATATAATGGCTGATCTTGATGATATAATACTAAAGTCTGTGAACCTATTGTATTATCTGATGCAATTGACAGCCGCAGATGTCCATCCTTCAAATTAGTTAGTTCGCTGCTGAAAGTTGAGGTTTGCGGGGCTAAAAAGAATTCGGGATGAGCAATGATCTCCATGGTCTCAGCATGCCTCAAGGTTACTCCATAAGGCTCGTCATGAAGGCCAGTGGTCTCGCAATCAATCTGAAAGCCATGAAAGCCCTTGTGAATACCCGCATTTTGTAAATCTTCTCTATAAATAGAAGCGAAACCTTGTCCTACAACATGGTTGTTAACTAAAACCTGAATAGGAATAGACTTAGATGAAGCTTTAAAGCATGCCCAACCATTTATCACAAGAGCTGAAAAAGAATCTATGTTACCTATTAATACAGGTGTAGTTTTTTTTTTAAAAATTTTAAACTTTTTCAAAACGGGTGCCTTCTAGGTTTTTGAAAGAATGAAGGTCATACCTGAAACATTGAACCTCTCACTTCTTGAATGTCCTCATTACTGTGCTTAACAAGCTTGTGGGATATCTATAATTTTATTTCAAAATCCTTATAGTTATTATTAAACCAAAGGATATTTTTTTCTTGACTCAATCTTATTAAATTTTTATCTTCTTCGTCGATAAATACCTCTCTGCCCACATGTACTTTTGAACCAAGATTTATGCTTGTGACATCAATCTCAGTATTTAAAAATTCTGCGACATGTTTGACTATCTCGACGGGGGCGCTATATATATCTGCTAGGAGAATAAACAGGCATTTATCCTCACCAAAAACTTTAGACCAAGCGCTTATGATCTTTTCATAATTGCCTCTTTCAGTAAGATCCCAATCATTTACGGCGTTTGATATAAAGGTTTTAATTTCTTTTGGGTCACTATCATCACCTAAGCCTTTTTGCAGCATCCTCATCTTTATATTAGAAAGAGCCCTGCTGTAGGGTTCCCTTATTATGAAAATAATTTTCAAATTAGGATAACTATTTTTAATTTCTGTAACATGTTTTGCTGATAAAAGAGAGTATTCCGGAGTAATCTCGCCACAAACCATTTTATTAGCATATGAAAAAATATGTTCATACCAGTCATAACTGATTTTTTCGAACCCTATATGACGAACTAGATCCAACCAAACTTCCTTCTTACCTGCATTATTTTTTAATATTATCTCTGCATTGCTTTTTCGGTGCTCATTTGTCCAAGTAAAACTGCTAGGCATAAACAATTCATTAAAAAACTGGAGTTCTTTAATTGGAGGAAGCCAAACGGATTCACTGGCTCTAAGAACATTATCTAACCAAGTAGTCCCCGATTTTTGCGCCCCGATACATAAAAAATCTGGCCCTGACATTTACCTTCCTAATTCAATATATTATGTCGATTTAAATTAAAGCTTTTAAACCTTTCCCAGAGATCAAAAAACCGCTCATCATAATAGTTTCTAGTAGTGTATTTGAATTCACTAAAGTCAAAAATCATTGGTTGATTTAGATCAATCACCTGCAAATTATACTTAAGTGCAATATCAACCATGAGCTGCTCAACTACATTTAAATTTTGCGGCAGTCGCCCTAAGATTATACGGTATGGCAACCCATTTTTTTTAATAAACCTCTCAAGCTCTTCAATACTCTCTAAGTCTAAATAATTTATTTCACTCAAAGCCGCAACATTAGCCAAAAGAACTTTTTGTGCGCTGGATAAATCACCACCGATAACCCAGATTTCGTCTTTTAATTTCATTGAAGCCTGATTGAGCATGGGGGGGTTGATGTGGCCAAGCATCGGCAGGTAATTTGGGTCATTTATATCAGAATAGTATCGCGGCACGTTAACATTAGACGCCACATCATCGGGTAATGCTCGAAAACTAACGCAGCTGAATGAACCAATTTTTAAATCAGGTGGCAAATCCCAACACAAATTAATTATTAGGTCTGGCTCTGTACGCACAATCAATTGATTTAATTTTTCCACGGTCAACATGCGGACATCACTATTGAAGATGCCAAATGCTTCAGATTTACCTAATTTTACTTTAATTATGTGAGGATAACTCCAGCTAATCCAATCTAGACGAGATTTTACCAGCCAGTGCATGAGTGATTGTTCATCACCGTATTCAGGCGGCAAAATAGCCACCACTTGCTTACGACTAAAAATCGTACCGACTAATGAATCGAAAGTTTGAGTGATTTGCTTACTAATTATGTCATAAGCTTTAATAGATGCATTTTGCATAAATACTAATTCATTTTTTTCAAATGCAATCTCACACATAGCAAGTGCCATGTCCTCAAAGCTTTTACACTCGTGATACTTATGTTGAGCAGGAAAGCCCTCCATTGCATGTTGGTGAGAGATAACAGGCTTTAAATGCGAAAAAGCCTCTGCCACTTTAATTTTTAAGCCGGTTGAGAACTCCATAGGAATTACAGCACAATGGAGATTGTCATAAAATTCATCTATAGACTCCAAATATCCTAATTTTTTGATGAAAGGTGAATCAATATTATCAAGCATGGAGCAAATAGAGCCCGCGATGAAAAATTGTAGTGGCGGCATATATTTTTCAAAAACTGGCTCAGCTTCTTCGATAAAACGGGTCAAATTAACACGATTAATATTATTGTTAGCGCTCACAAAACCAAAATGAACAATTGTATTACTCACAGGCTGAGGTGACTGACGCGATTGATCAATATGCAAGAGCGTCTCTACCTTGGCCTTTGTGCCTAAACTTTCAAAAAAAACTTGCTCATCCTCTTTAATGGCCCACACGATATCTGCTCGATTTAAAGCAATTAACTCTTGCTCTTCAGTGGTATGAAAAAATTCTTTATGTATATTATTAGACTCTAATAAATGCCGGCGACCACTGAAAACATCATGAGTGTCAAGTAATTTTAAAGTTTTACTGGGGGCGACCTCCAACGCCATACTTAACCACGTATAGTTTACAATTAGAAGATCATATTCACGCGCCTGGAACGTTTTACTCAAATGATTTTGCAAAGCCTCATCCCACCATTCATCAATTAGGTGATCTTTGCCAGATTGAGGCCACTGATGAACCGCCGAATTGGACTTCATCACATGATCAACGATATCCCACTGCTCGTTCATTTTTTGCCTGGACACAATAGGAATATGATTATTCCAATCCATCTCACTAACATAATGAACGAAATGCACCTCAAATCCACGCTGTTTTAGTTCATTGCAGACTGAAAAAATACGCTTGCGATTGCCATAATTCAATGGCCAGGTAGGCGTGGGAGATACGATTAAGGCTCGTAAGATTGTCTCATTTGACATCCTCTAAGCCTCCAAAGCCAGATAAATTCATCACAGTTAAGCCATATATAGCAGAAAGCTGCCAATTAAATATTCCAGGGTCGTCCGTCTTGAAATAAAAACCTTGCAAATTACGCTGTACGGGCGGCAGACTCAACAAATAATTTTTAATATTTTCACGAAATGCAGGCACTTGTGACTCAAGGTCTGATGGGGTCATCATAAAGTCCGATACTGCCTGCCATGCAGAGCGGCGGCGGAACCAATCTCTTGACAGCCGCTTTTCTTCAACTAAATGATCGACAGCAGCTTCTGGGTTATAAACCGAAAGAAATCCACACGCCGTAATTTCCTCAATCACAGCATTTTCTTCATTAGACAGCAAAACCTGTCCCCCGCCCTTACGACCAAGATTAGTGGGGAAACCGCCACTTGCGGCAAGTGCTGAGCGAGAAAAAGAAATATTTGCACCCGCAAACCATTCGTCATGACCTGCAATACGCAGATACCCCCCCCAATCAACTACTGAAACACTGCCTAGCAACTTATCGCCCAACCAAGGTGGCCGCTTTACTTCCCATATAGGGCTGATCTTACCGCCAACTATGCCAACATTATCAAATTCGGAAAAACCTTTTATCACCTGATTCAATAAGTCGCTGGAGGCGATCGCATCATCATCTAAATACGTAATATACGGAGTTGAGGTAAGCCTGAAAGCAACATTGCGCGCGTTAGATAAGCCAGCAGTCTTTTCAAAGATATAATGTAAATTAGCAATTTTTTTATATCTTTCGGCAAAAATACGCCCCTCACCCAGCTCGGCATTGGGAGTATTGTCTATGATCCATATTTCATATTTATCAATCGATAAAGTTTGCGATAAACAGCTCTCTATTGCGGCTTCTAATAAGGCATAACGATTATAAGTACAAATAACAACCGCAATATCTGGCATTACATAACCTCTAATTGATGAAAAGCTACACCTAGCCTTCGATTATCTGAGGAAGAGGTATCCACATCAGCCGGTGAAAACAGATAAGGCACAAACAAGCTTATCAATGTATCTTGAACACGATCAACCACCGGTAAAGTAGCAATAAGTTCAAACATATTGTCTTGTTGTTCAATTTCATAGGTAATCAATTGACCATCGATATACAATTTTATTGAAGTAATTACTTGGGGCTTTATAGCAGCGGCAATTTTAAGCCGCATAATACGTTCAGAACTTCGATCGACTGGGACATGAAAATTATTTATCCGATCTGGGCCAGTCCAACGAATATGACCGACTCCACCATAAGCTTCGGCCTCATAGAAATTCTCGCCTGGTGGTACCAAATCACCGGCATTAATTAATACGTACGGCAACTTTGATCGACTCATCAAAAGAACTTCCGGCAAACTGAAGAAAAGTTCAGAATGTTCAAGTTGTGCTTGCATCAACTCAATCTTTGTTTGGTATTTGTCAGCTAACGCATAAAGCTCAGAAAGCTTTTCAACAAGGTAAGGAATAACAGCCGCTGCATCCTTATTCTTTAGGTCATTGATCTCATTAAGGATAGATTCATAGATAAGTTTCTGATCTGGCATAATAAATTCCTTTTTTAAATTATCATTATACATCAACTCTTTTTAGTTTTTTTCCAAATCTCTAAATAATTAAACAGCCTTCGCAGGGGCTCCATTTAAGTTGAAAAATATAATAAAAACAGGAAGCTCCATTTTTAGAAAGTTAACAATATCAATGGTTTGAAATAAAAACTCGATTAATGGCGTTTAAAAATCATTTTTTTACAAAAAAACCTTGACGAACATCACGAAATCTCGGTATTATTTGAACAATATTCGAACAAAGTGAAATCTCCCCTGATTTCTTTACTTATAAATAATAATGTTATTTTGACAGGGGGACAGCTATGTTCACTAATTCTTCAAAACTTGTTCCATTTCTTGCTCTTCTAATCAGCACTTCCACCAACGCTGCCCTTTTCGACAGAGGGAGTGGCTTTATTTATGACAACACGTTAGATATCACTTGGCTACAAGATGCAAACTATGCATCAACTAGTGCCTATGATGGCGATGGTAAAATGACAAAGGCTGAAGCACAGACTTGGGTAAATAATTTATCCTTCGGCGATGCAAGTGAATGGCGACTACCAAGTGCTGGAGAAGCAACGCCAGGTTTTAATCAAACAAGCTCTGAAATTGGTAGCCTTTTTTATGACTCTCTTGGCAATGTGTCAAATAGCGGACAATTTCTAAACACTTTTCAAGATAATAACCTGAATCTTCCACAATCTTTCCTCAATACAGAATTAGGACTTTACTGGCTAGATGAAGATTATGATTTGGCAGCGACCAGATCATGGGCTATGTGGACAAGTGGCTATACTGGAAACCAAGTCGTGAGTGCTTATGGTTATGCATGGGCAGTGCATGATGGTGATATTGCTAACAAT
>CENX01054613.1_pt1 | contig 33682 bp, 34 predicted proteins | sample 361321 | NCBI WGS metagenome assembly CENX01 (sample SAMEA2619678, study PRJEB7988) | marine metagenome | isolation source: saline water (ENVO:00002010), including | reverse complement strand
TAAAAATGAGTACATTAAATTAGAGAAGAAAAACAAAGAACAAAGAAAAAAAGTAAAGGAATTAATTCTTAAAAATAATATTAACGCCTCAACAAACGATAGAGATTATGTCTTTATAACTTTTATTATCAATCATTTACCAAAAGGAATAATAGGTTTGCTTCTCGCTGTGATTTTCGCTGCAGCAATGAGCTCTACTGCCTCAGAATTAAATGCTCTTTCAGCAACAACTTTAATCGATTTATATAAAAGACATAAACCAAATCTCACTCAAATTCATTATGTAAATATGGCTAAAGTCTTTACATTGATGTGGGGTATTATTGCTATAATTTTTGCACTTTCAGGTAATTTATTCGAAAATCTAATTCAACTAGTTAACATTATTGGATCAATATTTTACGGAACAATTCTAGGAATTTTTTTGATCGCAATATTTGTAAAAAAAATTGGAAGTAATCCAGTTTTTTTTGCAGCTATTATTTCAGAACTAATAGTAATAACGCTTTACTATTTAGATTTTTTTGGATATCTATGGCTAAATGTAATAGGAACTTTTCTTACAATTTCAATATCATTTATAATTCAGAGGAGTATATATAAATAAACCCAAAAGTTCAACATCTAAATAATTAATAGTTTTATTTAGACCATTCATCAATAGAATTTTTATTCATTTTTAGATAATCTTTATTGCCTGCCTTTTCAGCTAAATCATATGATTTTTGGGCGACTTTAATCGCGGCATCATTTTTACCTAAAGCTGCTAAAATTAATGAATATTGTCTTAAATGAAAAAATTTATTGTTTCCTTTATTAACAGCTATTTCCATCCAATTTTTGGCTTTATTTAAGTCTAAACCACTGTTTAAATAATAAACAGCCGCATTGTAATAATCTCCTGGTGATGGTTTATCTGATAGAGTTTTATCAATAGATTTTAAAGTTTTTTCCTTTGTTGGTACCTCAATTAATGTTTTAACTTTTGTATTTTCCCAAGAGATTGTCAAATAAGCACTGTCATATGTAATGTCTTCAACTTCAATGGAAAATGATTCAATACTTTCTTTTACATTTATTGATGGTGATTCTGAAACAACAGCAATTTCGTTAACATCCCAAATTTCAGGGAGTGCCCAATTATCGCTTTTGTTGTAAAAAAATACTTCCCACATATCTTTTCCAGGACGCGTATATAAAGCATATTTTCCTGCTGGAATTTTAACTCCAGCAATGGTGACGGGATCTGAAAAACTAATTTTAGTATTTGCGTTTGCTCCAGTTCTCCATAACTCTCCATAAGGAATAAGATTACCCATAATCACCCTACCTTTCATTGATGGTCTTGAATACTCAATTTTGATATCAGTCAGACCAACAACTTGGTTTAAAGTTGAAAATGGACTTGCTTGAGGTGAAACGACTTGAGCTTCAACAATTAAAGTCGTAAAAAGAATTAAAAAAGTAAATTTTTTCATGATTTTTTTAAATATTATTATTAAAAATATGAATTAAATAGATTGATTACAAGAAGTAAAAAATTTTTATAATAAATCCTGTCATAATCTGAATTAAAAAACACTTAAGTCATATATTTACGTAAAATTATGAAAATTTATCAAAAAAAATCCTTTCAAAAGCTACCCTTATCAATTAAAGAAACATGGGACTTTTTTTCAGATCCAAAGAACTTAAAAACGATTACACCCGATTACATGGGATTTGAAATAATTGATGGAGATGATAAAAAAATTTTTCCAGGTCAAATTATTCAATATAATGTAACCCCTCTATTTGGAATCCCTATAAAATGGGTTACTGAAATAACTCATGTGTTAAATGAAAAATATTTTGTTGATGAACAAAGATTTGGTCCTTATTCACTATGGCATCATAAACACTTCATCAAAGAAATTGAGGGAGGTGTAGAAATGGAAGATGTTGTTCATTATAAATTACCATTTGGTCTTTTGGGCCAAATAGTTCACCCAATAATTGTAAAACCAAAACTAGATGAAATATTTAATTATAGATATAATAAATTGATTGAACTTTTTGGTGAATTTGATAACCGTGAATCTTATACAAGAAATGAAACTTTAAATAAAATTATATGAAAAAAAATATACTAATAATCGGTGGTAGTTCAGGAATTGGTCTTCAAATAGTTAAAAAACTAAATGAAGAACATAATGTTTTTGTTGCCAATAGAACTAATGAGTCACTTAGCGGTTTAAATCATCAATATATTAAAGTTGATGTTTCAAAGGAAACACTTGATTCTTCTTATCTACCGGATTCTTTAGATGGCTTAGTCTATTGTCCTGGATCTATAAATCTCAGACCTTTCAGAGGACTGAAGCCTGAGACATTTATTGAAGATTTTAATTTGAACGTTATGGGAGCCGTAAGAAGTATTAATGCAGTCTTAAAAAACTTAAACAATAGCAGTCAAGCTAGTATTGTTTTATTTAGTACGGTGGCGGTACAAATCGGAATGCCATTTCATTCCTGCGTTGCTGTTTCAAAAGGAGCAATTGAAGGTCTCACAAGATCCTTAGCAGCAGAATTAGCTCCAAAAATATCAGTTAATGCAATTGCACCATCTATTGTTAATACACCTCTTGCTGAAAAGTTTTTAAATAACGAGTCAAAAATGGAAAGAGCGGTTGAGAGACATCCGTTAAAGAAAGTTGGATCTGCTGACGAAATCGCAAATTTTGCAATTCACCTTTTATTTAATTCATCTTGGATGACCGGACAAATTTTAGGTGTAGATGGTGGAATTGGTAGTACTAAAGTTTAAAATCTTTCAATTTTAGCTCCAAGAGATTTAAGACGAGTATCTATGTTTTCATAACCGCGGTCAATTTGCTCAATATTATGAATTATACTCGTACCTTTAGCTGACATAGCCGCTATTAGTAAAGAAATTCCCGCCCTTATGTCAGGAGATGTCATTACAGTGGCTTTTAATTGAGATTTAAAATCATGCCCAATTACGTTTGCTCTGTGGGGATCACATAAAATGATTTTAGCTCCCATATCAATGAGTTTGTCGACGAAGAACAATCTACTTTCAAACATCTTTTGGTGAACTAAGAGACTGCCCCTAGCTTGAGTTGCAATAACTAAAATTATACTCAACAAATCAGGTGTAAACCCAGGCCAAGGGCCATCTGAAACTGTAATTACTGATCCATCGATATAGTTTTGAATCTTATATCCACTTTTATGACAAGGTATATAAATATCATCATCAACTTTTTCAATATTTATACCTAATTTTTTGAAAGTTGAGGGAATTTGACCCAAATATTCCCATCTAACATTCTTAATTGTTAATTCACTTTTAGTCATTGCAGCGAGACCAATCCAACTACCAATTTCCACCATGTCCGGAAGAAGTGTATGAGATGTTCCCTTTAACTTTTTTACTCCATTCACTATTAGTCGATTAGAACCAATACCTAAAATATTCGCTCCCATGGAAACTAACATCTTAGATAATTGTTGCAAATATGGTTCACAGGCAGCATTATAAATAACAGTTTTTCCTTTAGCAAGAACAGAGGCCATTAAAATATTTGCAGTACCAGTTACAGACGGTTCTTCTAGGAGGATATCAGCTCCTTTTAAATTTTTTGATTTTACTGTATAAAAATAACTTTCTTTGTCATAATTAAAATCAGCACCTAAATTAATGAATGCTTCAAAATGTGTATCAAGTCTTCTCCTTCCTATCTTGTCGCCTCCAGGTCTTGGAATACTCCCAAAACCAAACCTCCCAAGCAATGGACCAATTAACATAATAGAACCTCTCAAGGATTTTCCATCAACTTTAAATTGATCTGACTTTAAATAGCTTTTATCAATTTTTAAAGTTTGAAACTCATAACTTCCTTTATCTAAGCGATTAATTGAAACTCCTAATTTTTTTAGGATGGAAATTAAATTGTTTACATCAATAATATCTGGAAGATTATTTATAACAACTTTAGAATCGGTTAATAGTACGGCACATAGCACCTGAAGGGCTTCATTTTTTGCACCTTGGGGTATTATTGAGCCCGAAAGTCTCTTTCCACCTTTTATCTTAAAGCTTGCCATTTATCTGTAAATTAATATCGACCTCTTTTGTTATTTCTATTTCTATTTTTATTAGATTGATTATTAGATCTCGGTCCATTTCCATGTTTGGATCTAGCCTTTAGAAATTCAGAGGAATCCGTTAAAGGTAGAAGTTCTTCATTAACCTTTAAAGCCCCACCTGATAGTTCATTTAAATGATCAAAAATAAGGTTGTCTTCAACTGTATCTTTATTCCAGTTTAAAAAACATTTTTTCATGTGATTGGCTATAGTATATACCAAACTATCTTTCATTTCTCCATTTTCCCAATCTTTTGCAACACTAATCATTTCATTAATATTATTTCCATAAAATCTATACTTTTGATTACTTTTTGGATAGCCTATTCTCTCTGGTCTTGAATTTAATATTTCCTCTTCTAGCTTAGGATATGGAGAATCAACATCTAATTTAAATTCAGACATAATAAATAACTGATCCCATAGTTTATGTTGAAAATCTGGAACATCTCTTAAATGTGGATTCAAGTTACCCATAACACCTATTATGGCCTTAGCCATTTTATTTCTTTCATCACGACTTTTAATGTCATTGACTTGATTTATCATTTTATGAATATGACGACCATACTCAGGAATGATAAGTTGTTTACGATCAGTATTATATTCTAGGAATTCCATATATAAAAAGGTTTATTAGGTAATATTTATTGCAAATTAATGAAATTTGGTTGGATTATCAGAGTGAAATTACACCTTTAAATCTAGAAATTTTTTTATATATATCAATTACAAATTCCGGAGATTTAGAAATAAGGCTTACACTAAGACTAGTATAGTTTTTTTTAGATGATTTTTTTACTGAAAACACAGGCTTCATTCCAATAAAAATTTTTTTGATTTCATTAACTTCAATTTCTTTTTCTTTAATTATAAATTTAAACATGTAAGGTCCTGGCCATTTCTGAGATTTCTGGAGATTTTCCATAAATCGTGAATAAAATTCTATATCACTCATGATTTAGATGATTGTGTAGCTTAAATTTGTGTAAATATAATTTAAAAGAATTATAAATGCTCAAAAGGATTGTTATTACTGGAGCTCCTGGATCAGGAAAAACAAGTTTGGTTAAATCATTAAAATTGGATGGCTATACTTGTATTGATGAATTTTCAAGAAAGATATTTAAACAAGGGAGAAATCATGGTATAAAAAATTTTTTTATTGAAAAGCCTGAAGTTTTTAGCTCGAAAATATTAAAGGGAAGAAAAAAACAATTTAAAGACTCTTTAAAAATTAAAAATTCAAATAATAATTTGATTTTTTTCGACAGAGGAATCTATGATGTTTATGCTTATTTATATTATATAAATAAATCATATGTGTTTCCGCCAAAACTTGTTAAATATAATTATCAAAAAGTTTTTATATTGAATCCATGGAAAAGTATTTACTTAAATGATAACGAAAGATTTGAGGATTTTAATTCTGCTGTGAAAATTAATGAAGCAATAAAATATACTTATAAAAAGTATGGATTTGAATTAATAAATGTTCCAAAATTTTCAATTAAAAAAAGAAAAAAATTTATCATGAAGAATTTGATATGAATATTATCAAAAGTGCATTATATAAATATTGGAAATTTAGAAATTTCATTGGTAAACAAGAAGTTGTAATTAATTCAATTATTGATGGGAATAATACTTTAGTTTATCTACCTACAGGCGGAGGCAAGTCTTTATGTTATCAATTACCTTCTACCATAATTAAAGGAACAACATTTGTTATATCACCGCTTATTTCTCTGATGGAAGATCAAGTTTATAAAATGAATAAAATTGGAATCTCTTCATTTTACTTTAAAAGCGAAGAAATCAACTTATCAATAGATAAACAAATTGATAATTTAATTTATGGAAATTTCAGATTGGTCTATTGCTCACCAGAAAGATTAAATAGTTCATCATTTCTTGAAAAGATCAAAAAAGTAAATATAAAACATATTGTTGTTGATGAGGCACATTGTATTTCAGAATGGGGATATAGCTTTAGGCCTTCATACAGGAATATAAAAAGAATGATAGATACATTCCCAATTGCAACTATCTCTGCATATAGCGGCTCTGCAACATCAAGAGTAAAAAAAGATATTATAAAAAATTTAGGTATTGAAAACTGTAAAGTATTTGAATCTTCATACGAGAGAAAAAATATATTCTACGAAATCCATCATTCTAATGATAAAATGAAAAGTTTATTAAAAATCGTCGGAGATGAAAGCTCGATAGTTTACTGTAAAAAAAGAGCTCTATCTAAACTAATATCAAAAGAGTTATCAAAAAATGGTATTCTATCGGATTATTTTCATGGTGGTCTATCTAGTAACGAAAAAAAAGAAAAATTAAATAAGTGGCAAAATGAAAAAAATAAAGTAATTGTTGGAACCTCTGCTTTTGGAATGGGTATAGACAAAAGTAATGTGAGAAAGGTAATTCATTATGATATACCAAACAGCATAGAGGAATATTATCAAGAAACTGGGAGAGCTGGAAGAGATGGAAAGAAATCAAAGGCTATACTTCTTACCAATAATTATGAAGAAAAAAAGATAATTACACAAAGATTGAAAAATAATCATATTGATAAATCTGACCTAATTAAAACTTATAAAAAATTGTCTAGTTTTTTCAATATCTCTTATGGTGAGGGAGAAGGAAAAAAATTTGATTTTCAATTTTCAATATTCATAAAAAAATATAGATTAAACCCCACAAAAACATTAGATATTATTAGATTTTTAGAAGTGAATAATCTGATATTTTTAAAAAAAAGTAATAAACTAAATTTAAATATTAGAATTTGTGCTGATTCAAAAACAGTCAATACGATCTTAAAAAAAGTGAATAAAAAATCAAAAATGCTTGAAATATTATGCAGAAATTATCCAAATATTTATTCAAAAAAAGTTACTATATCATTTAAAAAATTAACTCAATTTTCTAAAATAGATATAAAAGATATATATGAATATTTAAGATTCTACAAAAAAATTGAATTATTAGATTTCGATGAAAAAAAATACGATTACGAATTATATTGGCTTAAACCTCGAGAGGATAATTATACAATTAATATTTTATCAGATAAACTAAACTTATTAAACAGTGTAAAGATTTTTAAAACTAATAAGCTTTTAGATTTTATTTTCGACGATAAGACTTGTAAAACAAAAAAAATATTAAGTTATTTTGATGAAAATAAGGAAAATAATTGTGATCATTGTGATTCTATTTGTTGTTCAAATTAATACCCAAATTAGATGAAACCTAAAATTATATTTTTTGGTACCCCAAATTTTGCTGTTGAAGTTTTGAAGGAGATTTATAATGGAGAAATAGAAATTCAGGCAGTGGTTACATCTCCAGATAAAAAATCTGGAAGGGGAAGAAAAGTTAATTCATCTCCAGTAAAGAAATTTTGTTTAGAAAAAAAAATCAAATTTTATCAACCTTCTAATCTTAAAGAAAAATCATTTATCTCAACTATAAAATCATACAAATCAGATATTTATGTTGTAGTTGCATTTAGAATGATTCCAGAAGTTGTGTGGTCAATTCCAAAAATTGGAACATTTAACCTACACGCATCATTATTACCTGAATATAGAGGAGCCGCTCCAATTAATTGGGTACTAATTAATCAGGAGTCGATTACTGGATTGACAACATTTATAATTGATAATAAAATTGATACTGGAAAAATTTTATTACAATCAAAATATAAGATAAAAGATGGTGAAACATATGATACACTCCACGATAATCTACTTAAAATTGGAAAGAAACTGGTTTTAAATACAATCCAAATTCTATTCCAGAAAAAATATAAATCAAAGGAACAAGTAAACAATCCTAAAAATAGAATTGCCCCAAAATTAACTAAGGATAATACAAAAATTATATGGGATAATTCGTTAAAGGAAATAGTTGCATTTATTAATGGTTTAAATAGTTATCCAGGAGCATGGTCTTTTATTTCTAAGAACTCTAAAAAAGATACCTTTAAAATTTACGAGAGTGATTATGAATATACTTCGCATAAATTCACTAATAATAAATTACTTTCTTATGACAAGACTCTAAAGATTGCTCATAGAGAGGGATTTTTAATCGTTAAAAACCTAAAAATATCTAATAAAAAAAGGATGAACACTAAAGAATTATTAAATGGATATACCTTTGAATCAGGAGTTTTTGTCTCATAATTATCCGGATTATCAACAATAACAAGCAGTTATTAACAAAAAAGATAGTTTTTTTCTACTTTTCTTTTGCATTCTAGTTAAAGGTTATAATTTGTGAAATATAAAAACATTTAATCTTATATTATTATGAACAAAACAGAATTAATAGATGCAATGGCTTCTGATGCAGGAGTTTCTAAAGCCGCTGCAAAAAAAGCATTAGAATCTTTCTTAGGAAACGTAAGTGGAGCACTTAAAGGTGGTAATCGTGTTTCTTTAGTTGGATTTGGATCATGGTCAGTTACAAGAAGAGCTGCCAGAGATGGACGTAATCCACAAACTGGAGCTACGATTAAAATTGCTGCTAAAAATGTAGTGAAATTTAAAGCAGGTGCTGATTTATCAAGCTCTGTAAATTAAATTTTTAAATTAAAATTAAAAAAAGCTCCTTATTAGGAGCTTTTTTTTTAAAATAATGGTTAATGGCAACTTACTTATAGCTACCCCTTTTATCATTGGAGATGTTGATTTTCATAGATCTGTTATTCTAATTACCGCCTCAAATAAAGAAAATGTAACTGGTCACATAATTAATAAAAAAATTAATTATGACTTAAATGAATTAGTAACTGAATTAAATATCACTATACCTCTATTTTATGGTGGACCAGTTGAAAATGATAGACTATTTTTTATTTATAAAACATCAATTAAAGTTCCAGGATCAAAAAAAATATCAAATAATATATATTGGTGCGGAGATTTTAACATTATTATTGAAAATTTAAACAATAAATTAATGTCACCAGAGGATGTAATGTTTTTCTTGGGTTATTCTGGATGGGAAAAGGAACAATTAAACAATGAATTATTAAATAAAAATTGGAAAATAAATGAAGATAGTACTTCAGATTACCTGTTTCTTAAAAATACTGATACAATCTGGAAAGATTCTATTAAATCTTTTGGAGATGAATTTATTCTCTGGCATAATACCCCAAAAAATCCCAACCACAACTAATTGTTTTTAAGAATTTCATCTTTAATGAAAGATGAAAATAAATCGATTAAGATTGATTTATTAAATTGCTTTTTTTTAAACATTTCTACATTTATTAATCCTAAATTAATAGACATTATTCCAATACTATCAGCAGTTTGAAGATCAAAAATACTAAATGATTTTTCTATACATTTAAATTTATTTTTTTCAAGATAATCAATAAAGGGTTTAACTAGATAATTAGAAGGAGCACCATCTGAAATTAAAGGTGTAATTATAGTTTTATTTTTAAATAAAATAATATTTCCATAGGCAGATCGAGTAACCTGGTTCTTATCATTTAAAATAACATTGTCATCATAACTGTTTTCAAAAGCATCTAACTTAGCCAATCTAATTAATCTGCTATTGTTCATAAGGGATGAAAGTTCATTTTTGTTAATTTTAAAATCCTTAAAGAGTGAGATTTTTATTCCTTTTTTTAAAGTTAAAATAGATTCAACATCATTAATAGAAAAAAGAGTTAATAATTCAGATTCTTTGTTATCAAATGATCGATGAGATTCTAAAGCAAAATTTAAGTTGATTATATAACAATCACTAGATTTTTTACTTATTAACTTTTGAAATTTAGAATTAAAATATTCAATACTGAAATACATCGGAATCTGTAATCTTAATCTTCTTAGATGAGACATCATTTCAAAAAAGGATTCCTCAAAAAAAAGAACTTTATTTTTTTCTAATCTAAAATCAAACTTGTAAACAGAATTATGAATAAAGCAATTTAGAAGATCTTTTGAAAGATCACTAACGTCCGAAAAAAAATCTCCATTGACTATAATCATTTAAGATTAACTTGATCCTAAGACCTGTTTTAATGAAGCAACTGAGTTTTCCCAAAGCATTTTTGACTCATCTAGTTCATCTTCATCAGAAAAATCTGTAATAATTAAAGACACATCCTTAGTTATTTCATCGACCTCAATTATAAACTCAAAAAATTCGCTTTCAGAAGCCTCTTCATCATTTATCCATTGAAATTTGACTTTTTCATTATTTTTCTTAGACAATAATTTGGCAGTTTCCTCTCCATCGTCCCAAAAAAAAGTAAAAATTTCACCTCTTGAGTTAACGTCATCAGCGAACCATTCTGATAATCCCGAAGGTGTAGATAAATATTGAAAAAGAAGTTGAGGTGACGACTGGAAATCAATTTCTAGGGAATAGGAAACTCTTTTACTCATAATAAATATTTCGGTTAATATATAAAAAAAGAAATAGTTAACGGTTTATAAAAGTTAAAATTTACTAATGATTGTTATTAAAAAATCCTTTGTTTATATTTGCCCACCAATGGCGAGGTAGCTCAGTTGGTTAGAGCGTCGGATTCATAACCCGGAGGTCGGGGGATCATGCCCCCCTCTCGCTACTAGTTATGAAGTTAGAAACCTTAATTAATTATTAACCAGCAGTTAAGTTTCTAATTAATATTTTTATCATCCAACACTTTTTTTTAAATTGATTAAATATCTAATAAACTTAGATAAAATTACGCAAGATGGACAAAAAATATATTATTTCAATTGACGCTGGAACAACTAGCTCTAGGTCAATAATTTTTGATAAAAAAGGTAATCAAATTGGTATTTCTCAATATGAATTTAAGCAAATTTTTCCTCAGAAAGGTTGGGTTGAACATGACCCAATGGAAATATTAAATACTCAAATTAAATCAATTCATGAGGTGATAAAATCATCAAAAATTAAACCTGAGGAAATTGATTCAATTGGAATAACTAATCAGAGAGAAACAACAGTTATTTGGAATAAAAAAACTGGAAAACCCATTTATAATGCTATAGTATGGCAAGACAGAAGAACGGCTTCCATTTGTAATGAATTAATAAATAAGAAGAATAAATCTATTTCAATTAAAAAATTATTTCAAGATAAAACAGGGTTATTGATTGATGCTTATTTTTCAGGAACTAAAATCAAATGGATTTTAGATAATGTAAAAAATGCAAGAAGTCTTGCGAATAATAATGAATTAATTTTTGGAACAGTAGACACATGGTTGATTTGGAATTTAACTAATCGAAAAAGGCATATTACAGATGCTACTAACGCTAGTAGAACATTATTATATAATATACACGAGCTAAAATGGGATAAAGAATTATTGGATCTATTAAATGTTCCTTTAAATATTCTTCCAAAAGTTTGTCAATCATCTGAAGTAATTGGTACCACAAGTGTTCTCGGGGAAAAAATTAAAATAGCTGGAATAGCTGGTGATCAACAAGCAGCTCTTTTTGGACAACTTTGTTTAAACCCCGGAGATGTAAAAAACACCTATGGTACAGGCTGTTTTTGTATAATGAATACAGGGGAAATCCCTGTTAAATCAAATAATAAGATGCTAACTACTATCGCATATCAAATTAATAATAAAACAACTTATGCAATAGAAGGAAGTGTATTTGTATCCGGTGCACTGATCCAATGGTTACGAGATAATCTTGGGATTATTAAAAATGCATCTGAAATTGAAACCTTAGCAAATAGTGAAAATAATAGTGGTGGATTAACATTTATACCCTCTTTATCAGGACTTGCAGCACCATATTGGGCACCCAATGCTACGGGAAATTTGATGGGAATAACAAGAGATACTACAAAAGGACATATAGCAAGAGCAGCACTGGAAGCAATTGCACTTAGGTGCAAAGAAATTATCATTGAAATGGAGAAAGATTCAAATACAAAATTTAATTATCTGAAAGTTGATGGTGGAGCAAGTAAAAATAACTTACTATTACAAATTCAATCAGATATGCTTCAATGCAATGTTATAAGACCAAAAATAACAGAAACTACAGCATTAGGTGCTGCTTTTTTAGCTGGCTTATCTACTGGTTTTTTTAAAGATATTAACTCATTAAAAAATATTTGGAAAAAAGATAGATCATTTGAACCTGAAAATGATTCCTATTTAGAAAAAGTGATATTATTGTGGGAAAAACGGATGAATCAAGTTTTACAAAGTGAATAGAAGTAAAAATCTTTCTAAAATAATTAACTCTAAAAGATGGGATATAGTTATAATTGGTGGAGGAGCATCTGGAATTGGAGCCGCAATTGATTCAGCTTCAAGAGGGCATAAAACACTTTTAATTGAAAAATATGATTTTTCTAAAGGGACATCATCTAGAAGCACAAAACTAATTCATGGGGGAGTAAGATATCTTCAAAATGGGGATATTTCACTTGTAATTGAAGCTTTAAAAGAAAGAGGTGTATTAAGAAAAAATGCTCCACATCTTGTTAAAGACCTGAGTTTTGTTATTCCCTCCTATGACTGGTGGAGTAGTCCTTTTTACGGCGTAGGTTTAAAAATTTATGATATGATGGCAGGTGATTTTGGAATTGGACCTTCAACAATTATTAACAGAAAACAAACAGAAAAACTTATTCCAAATGTTAATAAAAAAGGATTAAGAGGTGGAGTAATATATTTCGATGGACAATTTGACGATTCTAGAATGGCAATAAGTCTTGCTCAAACGGCTGAAGATCAAAACGCAGTTTTAATTAATTATTTAGAGGCTGTTAATCTAATAAAAAAAAATAATACTATATCAGGTGTAAAAGTCAGAGATTCCATCAGTAAAATAATTTATGAAATCAAATCAAAAGTAATTATAAATGCAACTGGAGTTTTTTCAGATTCGATTATGAGAATGGATGATGAAAAATCATTAAAAATGATTCAACCAAGCCAGGGTATCCATATTGTTATAGAGAGTAAATTTCTTAATAGTAAACATGCAATAATGGTTCCTCATACTACGGATGGAAGGGTGCTTTTTGCAGTTCCTTGGAATGGTTATGTCATTTTAGGAACAACAGATACAAAAGTGAATAAAACAAAATCCGAGCCAATAGCTCTTAGTGAGGAAATTGATTTTATAATTTCTAATGCTGGAAAATACATGACTACAAAACCAGAAAAAGAAGATATTAAAAGCATATTTGTTGGTTTAAGACCATTGGCAAGAACCATTGATAATAAGTCAACAAAAGAAATTTCACGCCATCACAAAATAAATATTAGTAAAAGTGGTTTAATAAGTGTTTTAGGAGGAAAATGGACCACCTACAGAAAAATTGGAGAAGACGTAATTAATTCAGCTGAAATTGTTGGAGGTCTCAAAAATTATGTAAGTAAAACAAAAAAAATTAAAATTCATGGATATGAAATAAACACAGACTTTAATGATCCACTGCATGTATATGGAACAGATAAAAATAAGATTTTAAACCTTACCGAAAAACCAAAAAATAATATATCGTTATCAACAAAACTATTTATCACTAAAAATCAAATTTTATGGGCAATTCGAAATGAGATGGCAATAACATTAGAAGATATTTTAGCTAGAAGGACTCGTTGTTTATTTTTGGATGTTTTTGAAACTGAAAAATTGATTGATAAAGTTTTATCAATTATGGCTGATGAGATGTTAAAAGACGATGTTTGGAAACAACAACAAAAATTATCTTTTCTATCTTTGAGTAAAAAATATAAATTATGAATGTATCACCATTTATAGCTGAACTTATTGGAACATCATTTCTTATAGTCTTAGGACAAGGTGTTGTTGCTAATGTTAATTTAAAGAAAACTATCGGTGAAGGACAAAATCCCTGGTTGTTAATCACCTTAGCTTGGGGATTTTCTGTTTTTATAGGAGTTTTTATTGCTGGTAGTATAAGTGGTGCCCATTTAAATCCAGCTGTAACCATTGGGCTAGCAACTGCTGGAAAATTTTCTTGGAATTTAGTTCCTTTTTATTTTTTGGCACAATTAATTGGAGCAATGATTGGCTCATGTTTAAGCTATATAGCCTACATAGATCATTATAAATTATCTAATGATGAGGAAATTGTAAGAAGTACTTTTTGTACTGGACCAGCTATAAGAAATTTTAAAAATAATTTTTTTGCAGAGATATTAGGGACTTTTGTTTTAGTTTTTTGTGCTTTAAATATTGTTGGTCCAAATATAATAATTGAAGGAGTTAATGTTCAAAATTTTGGACTAGGGTCTATTGATGCTTTACCAATTGGAATAGTAGTTATTGTTATTGGTATGGGACTTGGAGGAAATACTGGTTTTGCAATTAATCCGGCTAGGGATCTAGGACCAAGAATTGTTTATTCTCTTACACCAAGAAAAAATAAAAAACCTGATTGGGAATACGCCTGGATCCCAGTTTTGGGACCATTAGTAGGTGGAATAATTGCTGGTTTTTTTTATTTTATTATTTCATAAAAAAAACCCGTACTAGACTATTTTTTTGAACAAACTTCAAAAAAACAAGTTTGGAGCTAACTAACTGATTAAGGATCTGTTGAAACAGCTTGCTTTTACAATTAAGACTCACTCCTTTTAAAAATATTAAACGTTAAGTTTGTCAAATAATTTCCAGTACAGGTTGTTTTTTAATCTTAACTAATACGTTTCCAAATGTACGTCAATTAAATTAATTAGTTCGACGACCTTATCTAGTTCATTACTCAAAGGATTAATGTTTTTTTCAGAATTTTTTTCTGCAATTGATGCAAATTGGAGTGCACACATCGCCAATACATCTTGTTTATCTCTAACCTCATAATTTTTTTCAAATTTTTTAATCATTTGATCAATTCTTAAAGCAGATTTTCTTAATGCTTCCTCCTGGACAGGCTTAATAGTCAATGGATATAATCTATTTGCAATCTCTAATTTAATTTTAATAAATTCATTCATATCATCAAAAAATTATTTTTCTTTTATCTCTGAAAGACTATTGATACATTTATCAATCTCATTTATAATTTTATTTATTTTTCTCTTGGTATAGATTTTGGACTCAGAATTTCCAAGTAAATTATTAGCTATTTTAAGTGAATTGTTTTCATTTTTAATTTTAATAAATTTATTTTTCAATTCTAGTTCATTTTGCTTGTAATCATTAATTCTTATTGACATTTTATTCAACTCCAAATGGTTCTCTTTTAACTTATTCAAAAGCAAAATTAATTTCTTTTCTAAAACACTTATATTTTTTGAGTAATTATCCATAAAATACCATAGTTATTCACAAAACTAAATATTTATAAATAATTTATTTTAATTTTCTCAATAAATAAAATTGAGTGGTCATAAGAAAATATTTATTTGTAATATGCCTATTAGTGTTAGAGACTATGTTCGGCCAAATATCTAATCCTCTTAAAATTCCAATTAAAATCTCTGGAACATTTGGTGAATTAAGAAATACTCACTTTCACTCAGGAATTGATATTAAGACTCAAGGAAAGCAAGGAATAAAAGTCTTTTCAATAAAAGATGGCAGAATTAAAAGAATAAGAGTTTCAAAAGTAGGTTTTGGAAAAACTATATATATAGAACATAATGATGGTACCACATCTGTCTATGGTCACTTAAAAAAGTTTTCAAAAGAAATAGAACTGATTGTCAAAAAAACTCAATATGAGAAAAAATCATATGAGGTTGAAATATATCCTAAAAGAAATTCATATATGTTTAAATCAGGAACACTAATTGGCTATAGTGGAAATACAGGAAGTAGTTCTGGACCGCATTTACATTTTGAAATAAGAGACACTCAAACAAATTATCCAATTAACCCACTAAAAATATTAAAAAATGTAAGTGATACTTTAAAACCAGAAATTAATAGCCTTTATTTATATAATGTTAATAAGAATGGAGAATATTCTCCATTAAAAAAAATAAAGTTAAAGAAGATCAAATCTAATTTCTACTTGGCGGACACAATTAAAAGCATAGGAATGATTGGAATAGGCATAAAATACTATGACAAACAAGACATATCGTATAGTAAGAATGGAGCTTACTCAATAGATTTTAAAATTAATAATAATACTATTTTTAATTATAAAATGGATACGATTAGTCTCTATGATAAAAGATATCTCAAATTATTGGTTGATTATGAAAACTGGTATTTAAATAAAAATAAAATTCAAAAACTTTTTATTCATCCAAAGTCAAAATACACATTTATGAAAAAAAATAACAATAGCGGAATTATAAATGTAGAAAAAAATAAATTCTATCATGGGGAAATTGAAGTTAATGATTATAGTGGAAATAAAAGTCAAATAAGATTAATCATAAAAGGTACAGATAATGATTCCATTACCAAGTCAAAAATAATTAATAATATTAAATCTGATTTTGAATACACTTTTGAATCAAAAAACATAAAGGTTGAATTTAAAAAAAACACCTTCTTCAACGATACCTATATACCTTTTAACTACTTGAATGACACATTAGACCTTGGAAAAAATATACATCCTATTGATAAAAAATTTAAGATATTTTTCAATGTTAAGGATCTTGATAGTTTAAGTTTAGAAAAGGGTTTTATTTCCAAAATAAATGATAAAAGAAGAGCTGAATATATAGAGACTAAAAAATTAAAAAATATATGGAGTATCAGCGCGAAAGTAATAGGTAAATATACATTGTCTCTTGACACCACTCCCCCAACAATTAAACCATTGAATTTTAAAGAAAATGAATTAATCATAAATAAAAAAATGTTAAGATTAAGAGTTAAAGATGATTTATCTGGTATAAAAAAAATAAATGCAACAATAAACGATACCTGGGTTTTGTTTGAACATGAGCCAAAGAATAATTCAATTGCTTATGATCTATCAGATATAAAATTTAATTCAAATAAATACGAATTAGAAGTTGTTGTATTTGACCAACTAGAAAATAGGAAAGTTTATAAAACTATAGTTTACAGAAATAAATAATATTTAGTTTTTAAAATCCCTTAAGACTTCCATTAAATAATCAACCTCGTTTTTAGAATTAAAACATGAAAAAGAAAACCTCAAGGAAGGCCATGATCTATATTTCTTATCTTGAACTTCTTCTAAAACATGTGAACCAATATTACTTCCAGATTGACAAGCGCTTCCCTTAGAACAAGCAATACCTTTTAAATCCAATTGAAAATCAAGAAGAGCAGATTTTTCATTAGTAATTGGTAAAGCAATATTAAGCAATGTATAAGTGCTATCATTAGGATCAGAACAACAACCGTTAAATAATGCTTTTGGAAATATTTCTAATAAAGAGCTAATGAAATAATCTTTTATAGATTGAATATATTGTCTTTCAATACTTAGTTTATCATATGAAATAGAAAGTGCTTTTTCCATACCAATAATATTGGGAAGAGCTTCTGTGCCTGCTCTTAAGCCTCTTTCTTGTGAACCACCTAAAATAAAAGATTTGATTTCAGATGTTGTCTTAACATATGAAAAGCCAATTCCTTTAGGGCCATGAAATTTATGTGCAGCAGCAGATAAAAAATCTATATTTAACTTTTCTAGATTTATTTCAAAATGTGCAACTCCTTGTACAGCATCAGTATGAAAAAAAGCATGGTTTTTCAAACATAAATTTCCAACCAATTCAAGATCTAAAATCGTTCCAATTTCATTATTAACATACATTAAGGTTACTAGTTTTTTCTTATCATCCTCAATTAATAATTCCTCCAAATGATTATAATCAATTTTTCCATCTTTCGTAGTATTAACATATTCTACTTGGACAGATTTAGATTTTAAATCATCTAGGGTATGGAGAACTGCATGATGTTCTATTTTTGAGGATATAATTTTTGAAACTCCAAGGTTGTTTACGGCACACTTAATTATCATATTATCAGATTCAGTTCCTCCAGATGTAAAAACTATCTCTTTAGGCATAGCATTAAGGTGTTTTGCAATACTTTTCCTTGCAATTTCTAATTTAGCTTTTGCAGCTCTTCCGTAAAAATGAGAAGAAGATGGATTTCCAAAAGTATCTAAAAGACAATTTCTCATTTCATCTACTACTTCTCTTCTTAATGGAGTTGTGGCGGCATTATCAAAATAAACTTCCATAAAAATTTAATATATTCAGTTAAGGTTCAAATTCCTGCAATGTTTTTTTTATGATATTCAAACAATCATTAATCTGATTCAAAGTTATAATTAATGGCGGGGAAAATCTAATAATATTTCCATGTGTAGGTTTAGCTAACAAACCATTTTTAAGCAATTTTAAACAGATTTCCCAAGCAGTTTTGCTTTGTTCAGTATCATTAATTTTAATTGCATTAAGAAGTCCTTTACCCCTAATCAATTTTACTATGTGACTATTTTTAATATATTTATTCATCTCTGATCTGAAATAAAAACCAATCTCTTTTGAGTTTTGAATTAGTTTTTCATCAACAACTACCTCTAGCGCTTTTTTTGCAATAGCGCAACCTAGAGGGTTTCCTCCAAAAGTACTCCCGTGTTGTCCTGGTTTAATAACATCCATAATTTTACTATCAGATAGAATTGCAGAAACAGGATATGTACCTCCGCTTAAAGCCTTACCAAGAATTAAAATATCAGGTCTAGTATAGGTTGCCTTTTGTCTTTCACAACTATTTTCACAGTTACAATTTCCACAAGATGCTAATAAAGAACCAGTTCTTCCAATTCCGGTTTGTATCTCATCAGCAATAAATAAAACATTATGCTTTAGACATAATTTCTTGGCCTCAGACATATAGTTTATCTCAGGTACATTAACCCCAGCTTCTCCCTGAATGGGTTCAACTAAAAAACCAGCTATATTAGGATTTTTTTCTAGTTGAGAATTTAAACTTTCAAGATCATCAAATTCAACTTCAATAAAGCCAGGAGTGTATGGCCCAAAATAATTTTTTGAGTCTTTATCAGAGGAAAATGAAATAATTGAAGTTGTACGTCCATGAAAATTATTTTTACAAACAATAATTTGAGCCTTATTTTTTGGGATATTCTTAATTGTATGGCCCCATTTTCTTGAAACTTTTATGGCAGTCTCAACAGCTTCTGCTCCTGTATTCATTGGTAATAATCTTTCAAAGCCAAAAAGATTAGTTGTATATTTCATGTAATCTCCCAGCTTATCATTATGAAAAGCTCTTGAAGTCAAAGTTAGAGTTTTGGATTGGTTGATCAACTCGTCTATTATTTTAGGATGGCAATGCCCTTGATTTACAGCTGAATAAGAAGATAAAAAATCGTAATACTTTTTACCGTCAACATCCCATAAATAAACTCCCTTACCTCTATTTAAAACAACAGGTAATGGATGATAATCATGTGCGCCATAATTAAAATCAAGACTTATATATTTCTGCTGTAAGGAATCAATTGTTTTTCCCATTTACTTTAAGCTTCAACAATAGTAATTTTCAAATGAACTAGATCAATATTCGTTATAAATTTACATATATTTCAACAAAAAATTATTTAAAAATAAAATGTCTAGAAAATTCAAAAAAGAATTTTTTGATAACCTTGAGGTAATTGATATTAATAAAAAAGGTAAAGGTGTTGTCAAATCAGATTCTGGAAAAGTAATTTTTGTGGATGGAGTAGTTCCTGGAGACTATATTCAGTTAGAAACATACAAAAAGAGAAAGGGGTATTTTGAGGGTAATTTAATAAAAATAAATAAAGAATCATCGAATAGAATTATACCAATTTGTGAACATTTTGGGGTCTGTGGTGGCTGCAAATGGCAGAATTTAAATTATGAAACTCAATTAAAATATAAACAGAAAGAAGTAATCCATAATTTAAAACACATTTCAAAAATGGAAATACCTAAAATTGAAAAAATAAAAGAAGTTAATTCAAAATTTTTCTACAGAAATAAAATGGAATATTCATTCTCAAATAACAGATGGCTTTCTAGAGATGAAATTCGAAATTCAACAAAAATTGAAGATAAAAATGGACTAGGACTTCATAAATTCGGTATGTGGGATAAGGTAGTTGACATAAAAAATTGTTACCTGCAAAAAGAACCGTCAAATTTAATTAGAAACAGCTTAAAGGAATTTTGCTTAGAAAACAAAATGAGTTTCTACAATCAAAAAGAAAATAAAGGGTTTTTAAGAAGTTTAATGATAAGAAACTCGATAGGTAATGAAATAATGATACTAATACAATTTTCCTTAAACCATAAACAAAAAATAAAACAAGTAATGAATTATTTAAAAGAAAACTTTAAAATTGATTCTTTACTGTATTGTGTTAACATGAAAGTTAATGATACAATTTATGATCAAGAAATCCAAGTTTTTAGTGGAAGAGATCATATTGTTGAAGTAATGGAAAATTTAAAATTTAAAATTAATGTAAAAACATTTTTTCAAACTAATTCAGAGCAAGCTTATGAACTTTATAAAATAATAAGAGATTTTGCCAAGTTAAAAGGAAAAGAAGTGGTTTATGATTTATACACAGGTACAGGAACAATAGCTCAATTCATTGCCCAAAAGTGTAATAAAGTAATTGGAATAGATATAGTTAAAGAATCTATAAATGCTGCAAAAACTAATTCTAAAAATAATGACATAAAAAATGCATTTTTTGAATATGGTGATATAAAAAATCTTTTCAACGAATTTTTTGTTAAAAAATATGGGAGCCCTGATTTAATAATAACCGATCCACCAAGAAATGGAATGCATAAAGATGTTGTTAAACAAATACTTTCAATTAAACCGAATAAAATTATTTATGTAAGCTGCAATAGTTCAACTCAAGCAAGAGATCTAAGTTATTTATATAGATCATATAAAATGTCTAGGTGCAGAGCTGTTGACATGTTCCCACACACAAACCATATTGAAAATGTTGTACTTTTGGAAAACAATGAAATATAATTTTTTTTTAATTTCAATTTTATTTATTTCAACCATGTGGATATTTATTCGCTGTGAAAAAGATGATATCTGTTTAGATGGAACACCAGGAACACCAAGATTAATTATTAGATTTTTTGATGCTGATAGCGTTGAAAATTTAAAACCTACAGGAGCTTTATTAGTTAATAAAGTTGAAGATAGCATTGACGTTTATATTAGAAAAAACATTTTTGGTACCGATTCCATTTCAATACCTCTTGATGCCAAAAATAATTTAACAGAACTCAAATTTTACAACTACCAGGGATTTGAAAATGAAAATATCGATACTTTAAGCTTTCATTATGATCGTTATGATATATATCTTAATAGGGCTTGCGGGTTTAAGGGGCAATTTATACTTAAAGATGACGCTGTAAGTGGTTATCAAACAAGCGAATCCTGGGTGAAGTCTTATAAAATAATTAAAGATTCTATTTTAGATGAAAAAAGCATGCATTTGGCAATTTATCATTAGTTTTTTTTTATTAAATCTAATGTTTGGTCAACTAGATAATGATAGTATATCACTAAAAAAAAATAAATCTGAACTTAGACTCAGACTTGGAATAGATTTATTTCAGCCAATAATCAGCCAACTAGATAAAGATATTAATGGTTTAGAGCTTGTAGGTGATTTTCAGATAAAAGAAAATATATATATCAGTGGTGAAATAGGAACACTTAATAGAAATCAACAATCAGAGCTAATAAACTTCAAAACATCAGGAAGTTATATAAAAATTGGGGGAGATTTTAATATGTATAAAAACTGGACCGGAATGAACAATCAAATTTATTTAGGTGTAAGAGTTGCCAATAGTCTCTATAAACACAACATAAATAACTATATTTTATTTGCTACAGAACAAGTATGGAATGATAACGTCATAAATAGCGGATACAAAACAGGAGAGATTAAAGACTTAAATGCCCAATGGATCGAATTTTTAGTTGGGCTTAAAGTTCAGGTACTAAAAAACACTTATATGGGTTTTAGTTTGAGGTTAAATAGATTATTAAGTACTAATTCACCCGAAGACTTTGGTATTTTATTTATTCCAGGATTTAATAGAGTTACAGATGATAATATTTTTGGATCTTCATTTAACTATACCTTAAGTTACTCGATTCCCTTTCGATCATCCAAAAAAAATAATTCTAATTGATTTTGCTTTTCTTTTTTGTTCCCTTATAAATAATAAAGTTCATTAAACGAGATTCTAGTTTACCGTTAAACAGTTTAACTTTTGTTTTAGACCTTAAACCAATATATTTAATTGCTTCAAAATTTGAAGATATAATCCAAGTATTAGTATCTATATATTGCTTTTTTAAAGTGTTTCCAATAGACTTATATAAATCATTCATTTCACCCTTTAACCTCTCCCCATATGGTGGATTAATAATTATAAGTAATTTTTCTTCTTGAAATTTTTTAGTTTCGAAAAAGTCTTTCTGTTTAATATTTATTAAATCTTTTAAACCAGCTTCTTGAATATTTTTCTTAGCTTTTAAAATAACAGAACTAGAAATATCATATCCTGTTATATTTATATCCGGTATCGTTACCTTTTTTAATTGTGACTCTCTTATTAAGTTAAATAAATTTTCATCCCAATCATTCCATTTTTCAAAAGCAAATTCATTTCTATTAAGATTTGCAGGGATTTTACAGGCAATCATGGCAGCCTCTATCAGAAAAGTTCCACTACCACACATTGGATCTAAAAAATCAGTTGAGTTATCCCAGTCAGATAAATTAATAATGCCTGCAGCTAAAACTTCATTAATTGGAGCAATGTCAGAAGAAACTCTATAGCCTCTTTTATGTAGTGATTCTCCAGAGGAATCAATTAATAGGGTACATTTATTTTCACGAATATGGATATGAAATATGATATCTGGATAATTTATGTCAACGTTTGGTCTATCATTTTCTCTAGAATAAAAACTATCAACTAATGCATCTTTTGCCTTTTGAGAAACATATAAAGAATGACGAAAAATATTTCCAGTAACTACAGAATCGAATAGAAATGTATTTGATGTCCCTAAATATTTATTCCAATCATATTTATTTAATTCATTATACAAATCATCATATGAATTGGCATAAAATGTATAAATTGGAATTAAAATCCTCAGAGCTGTTCGAAGACATAAATTAGTCTTATACATAAATCCTTTATCGCCATAAAATGATACTAGCCTATTTCCACATTCAACATTTTGACCACCAAGACTAATAATCTCTTCTTTTAAAACTTCTTCCATACCAAAAAAAGTTTTGGCAATCATTTTAAAATTATTATTCATGATTATTAATATAAATCAAATTGAAAATTATTAACTAAGACATTATTATTTAATAATATCACCAATTTATCTAAATTCTAACCTATAATTCTATATCTAATAGAAGGATTCTTAGTATTTGTTTCATTTTGTTTTTTCTTTTTCCATAATTTATATAATTCATCTAAATCATACTCAAGAGCTGTTGGTTGCTCAATTAATTTTTCAGAGCTAAAAGCCCTTAACAAGATATCTTCGATCAAATAATCTTCATAAATATTTTTAGGATCATACTCTGCTTTTAAGGAGAGTTTAAAAAAAGAGGCTGTTGCTTGATAAATAACAGCTTTGAAGCCATTCCTTAATTCTTTAATTAAATTATGTGTTGTTTTTCCTGTTTGTCTATGAACCAGCTTTATTAATATCTTTCCTTCTGAACGAGATAGTTTTTTGAGATCTTTTTCAAACTCATCATATATAAATTTTTCGAGTCTTTTCAAATATTTTCTTTTCTGTTTTTTTTTAACAATTAATTTAAGTCTATCATTAAGTATTTTTAACCTATCTGCAGCCATCTTTGCATAAGAATAAACTTTGTATGTTCTATTTCTTAAAACCGCATATCTTTTTGCTGAATCATAATCATTAAAAGTTAATGGCTGGAATAAAACAACTTCATTTAAATCAATATATGGCTTTGGAATTGAATCTTCACCGATAATTATTAAATCGTCAATTTGTTCATTTACTTGAGAAAAACAAGTTAAAAAGCTAAAAAATATTAATGATAGAACTTTTAGTTTCATAAGTGTCAAAGGTATAAAAACCATAATTTTTAGACAGTTTAATAATCATAAATTGTTATTTTTGACAATCTTAAAAAAAATAAAAAAAATGGAAGTTCTAAATCAAAAGTCAATAGATTTTTTAGAAAAATATTTAAACAACTCCTCACCAACTGGATACGAAGCTAATGGACAAAAAATTTGGATGGAATATTTAAAACCATATGTTGATGATTTTATTACTGACGTTTATGGGACTGCTGTAGGGGTAATCAACCCTGAAGCAAAATATAAAGTAGTTATAGAAGGACACTCAGATGAAATATCTTGGTATGTTAATTATATTTCTGAAAACGGCTTAATATATGTAATACGAAATGGTGGTAGTGATCATCAAATTGCTCCATCAAAATGGGTAAATATACACACAAAAAAAGGAGTGGTAAAAGGTGTGTTTGGATGGCCAGCAATTCATACACGAAAACCAGGAAAAGAAGAGGTCCCAAAACTTGATAATATATGTGTTGATATAGGCGCAAAGAATATCAAGGAAGTTGAAAGGTTAGGTGTTCATGTTGGATGCGTAATTACTTATCCCGATACTTTTCAAATTCTCAATAAAAATAAATTTGTTTGTAGAGCTATTGACAATAGAGCCGGAGGTTTCATGATTGCTGAAGTTGCAAGATTACTTAAAAAAAATAAAATTTCTCTTCCTTTTGGGTTATACATTACTAATTCTGTTCAAGAAGAAGTTGGGCTTCGGGGGGCTGAAATGATTACTCAGACAATTAAACCCAACGTAGCAATTGTTACAGATGTTTGCCATGACACAACTACTCCTATGATAAATCAAAAAGAGCAAGGTAAAACGGAAATTGGTAAAGGACCAGTAATTTCATATGCACCCGCTATTCAAAATAATCTTCGAGAAAGAATCATAAAAACAGCAGAAAAAAATAAAATACCTTTTCAAAGACTTGCTTCCTCAAGGTACACAGGTACAGATACTGATGCATTTGCATACAGTAACGGTGGAGTTCCTTCTGCCCTGATTTCATTACCATTAAGATACATGCATACAACTGTCGAAATGGTTCATAAAGATGATGTTGAAAATGTTATTAAATTAATGTATGAAGTTCTACAAAACATTAAAGAAGGTGAGGACTTCAAATACTTTAAATAATTATGGTAAATCTTCAAAACCCATATTTGATAAGGTAAAACCATAAATATCAGCATACTGACTGATTGTCTTGGATATTGGTGTTCCCGCTCCATGTCCTGCATTAGTTTCAATTCTAATGAGAATTGGAAGTTTCCCAGATTGTTTATCTTGAAGATGAGCAGCAAATTTGAAGGAGTGTGCAGGAACAACTCTGTCATCATGATCGCCAGTTGTTATTAGGGTTGCTGGATATTCAACTCCACTTTTTACATTATGAACAGGAGAATAAGCCAACAAATACTTAAACATTTCCTCTGATTCTTCAGATGTTCCATAATCATATGCCCAACCAGCTCCAGATGTAAATTTGTGATATCTTAACATATCAAGAACCCCAACAGCTGGTAATGCAACTGCTGCTATATCTGGTCTTTGAGTCATAGTTGCACCAACAAGTAGACCTCCATTTGAACCACCTCTTATTGCTAAATATTCAGAGCTAGTATATTTATTAGAAATTAAAAAATCAGCAGCTGAAATAAAATCATCAAAAACATTTTGTTTGTTTAATTTAGTTCCCCCAAGGTGCCAGTCTTTACCGTACTCACCCCCACCTCGAAGACTGGGTACTGCATAAACTCCCCCATTTTCCATCCATAAAATATTAGTAATACTAAATGACGGCCTTAAGCTTATATTAAAACCTCCATAACCATATAAAATAGTTTGATTTTTACCATTATTCAATTCAATATCTTTTTTGTGAGTAATAATCATTGGTATTTTAGTTCCGTCTTTAGATTCATAAAAAACTTGTTTAGAGATGTAATCTGAAGGATTAAATTTTACTTCTGGAGTCCAAAATAATTGATATTTTCCTGAAGAAACATCGTATTGATATATAGAACTTGGTGTATGATAATTAGTAAATGAAAAATAAATAGACTTTTGATTGGACTTGCCATAAAATCCTGAGGATGATCCTACTCCTGGTAGATCAATTTCTCTAATTCGTTTACCACTAAAACTATATTGATATACTTTTGAGCGAGAATCAACCAAATAATTTGCAAAAATATACCCACCTCCAGCGCTGGGTGACAATACATTGTTGGAATTTGGTATTATATCGATCCAATTACTTATACTTAGATCATTAAAATTGGTTTTAATAACCCTTTTATTTGGAGCATTCATATTAGTTACAAGATAAAAATCACTCATATCAGTTTCTAAAACATAAATATCTGATTCGTAATTATCAATAATCTTTTTAAATTTTGAATTAGGATTAGATAAATCCTTCACCAAAAATTTATTACCAGATGTAGACTTACTTGCTGATAAAAATAAATAATTTCCATCATCTGAAACTACCCCCCCCACATACCTATTTTTTTCATCTTCTTTACCTCCATAAATTAGAATATCATTTTGTTGTGATGAATTTAGTTTATGATAGTATAATTTGTGTTGATCAGTTTTTTCTGAGAGCTCACTTCCACCTGGCTTGTCATAGGATGAGTAAAAAAAACCTTCATCCCTCTTCCAAGAAATTCCACTAAACTTAACATTGACCAAAGTATCTTCCAATATCTTTTTAGTGTATACATCAATTAGGATTATTTTTCTCCAATCACTCCCTCCTTCAGAAATGCTATATGAACATATTTTTCCGCTTTTTGAAAAGCTTAGTCCTGCCAAGGATGTTGTTTTATCAGCTGAAAAGTTATTTGGATCTATGAAAACTTTAATACTATCATTTAGGTCCCTTTGATAAAGAACATATTGATCTTGAAGACCATCATTTTTAAAGAAATAGGTAAAATCACCTTCTTTGAAAGGAGAGGTAGATTTTTCGTAATCCCATAATTCTTCTAATCTGTTCTTTAATTTATTTCTAATTGGTATTTTTTCTAAATATTTAAACGTAAAATCATTTTGTGATTCTACCCATGATTCAGTCTGTGGAGACATATCATCTTCCAGCCATCTATAAGGATCAATTATTTTTGTATTAAAATACTCATCAATAACATTAATTTTTTCGGTATTAGGATAGTTAAATTTACTATCACAGGATAAAAAGCAAGCTGTGAGTAAAATAAAATAATAATTTTTCATTTGATTATGTTTTAGTATATAGACTTAAAAATGATTGATTAATGATTGATTAATCTTTTTTGCAATACCAGGGCCTTCATAAATGAAACCTGTATAGAGTTGAATCAAATCTGCACCTGCTTTTATTTTTTCAATTACGTCCTGAGGAGAATGTATTCCTCCGACACCAATTATAGGAAAACTTTTATTACTTCTTTGAGACAAAAAACTAATAATATCTGTACTCTTTTTTGAAAGTGGTTTTCCACTTAAGCCACCTGCTTCAATTTTATTTTTTGAAACAAGTCCCTCACGTTCTAATGTAGTATTTGAAGCAACAACTCCATCTATTTTTGTTATTTTAATTATTTCAATTATATCTAATAATTCCTTTTTATTTAAATCTGGCGCTATTTTTAGCAAAATTGGTCTTCGTTTAGATTTTTTATCATTTAGTTCCTGTAATGAATTTAATAATTTGGTTAGTGGCTTTTTTGATTGTAAATCTCTGAGACCTGGGGTATTTGGCGAGCTAACATTTATAACAAAATAATCTACATATTCGTATAAATGTTCAAAGCAAAATAAGTAATCATCTAAAGCTTTGTGGTTTGGAGTATTTTTATTTTTACCAATATTTCCACCAACTATTATCGATTTATTTTTTTTTAATCTATTTACAATTTGATGAACCCCTTGGTTGTTAAAGCCCATTCTATTAATTAGGGCTTCATCTTCTGTTAATCTAAATAATCTTTTTTTTGGATTTCCATTTTGCATTTTTGGTGTAACAGTTCCTATTTCAATAAATCCAAAACCGAAATTACTCAGTTCATTAAAAAGCTTTGCGTCTTTATCAAAGCCTGCTGCTAATCCAACTGGATTTTTAAAATTGAGTCCAAAAACTTTACGCTCTAATTTATGATGATCAATCACGTAGCATAGACGAATTATATTTCCAATTCCAGGGATTAAATGAACAAATTTAATTAAGTTGAAAACTAAATGATGAACTTTTTCTGGATCAAATAAAAAAAACAAAGGCTTTAAAAAATATTTATACATAGGGGTTTAACGTATTATTTAAAGCCAATTTAAATCTAATTTTTTACACTTTTTTATTTAATTTAGAGCTCATTTCTAATGATAAGGAAGAACGCTCAATCTTTAATTTTCCTGCCTGGGTTTCAATAATACAAGTATTATCTTTATTGTTTAAATCAAATATTTTTGCATGCAAACCGCTCTTAGTAATTACTCTATCCCCTTTTTTTAAATTATTAATAAAATTCTTTTCCTTTTTTTGTCGCCTAGACTGAGGTAGAATAATAAAAAAGAAAAAAACTACCAACATTAAGAGTAAAAATGGTAGTTGATCTGAAAATCCCCCTTGCATAAACTAGTTTTGGGTTTGTCTAGCCTTAGCTTGAGCTTGTCTTTGTTGTTCTTTAATGGGGTCAGGAGAAACCATAGCTTTTATCCTAAGCATTTCTCTTCCACTTTCTGTATTTGCGGAAATCGTAACTGCTTTTTGTTGTAAGTTAGGTTTATTATTAGAGTCAAAACTAACTACTATTTTCCCAGAAGCACCTGGAGCAATAGGTTGGTTTTTAGGATATTGAGGGACTGTGCATCCACAACTTCCTCTAGCATCAACAATTATTAAATCGCTTTTACCTGCATTAGTGAAAGAAAATGTAGTTGTAACAATATCTCCTTCATTAATGTTTCCAAAATCATGAGATTGTTTATCAAATTTCATGACTGGGGAATTAGATATATTTTGTTGACTTTTAGCTTCGGTTGCATTAACATTATCTTGATTAACTTTTTTTGCAGCTCCTTCTCCGCAAGAGATTGTTAGAACAAACAGAATCAAAATAGAATAAAAAATATTTTTCATAAGTCTTAATTTAATTTACATAATCAAAAGTAATTAAAAAATCTTTATAACAAGCCTCTTCCCTTTTTGTTTAATTTTCCTTGACTATCAAAATCTTTCGATATATTATCTAAAACACCATTAATAAAAATATTACTTTTTGGTGTTGAATAATCTTTTGCAATCTCTAAGTACTCGTTAATTGTTACTTTTGGGGGAATCTCCATAAAAAATAAAAATTCAACTATTGCCATTTTAATTAAAATATAATCTAGATTGGCAATTCTATCAAACTCCCAATTTGGTGTTCGTCCAATAATTTCTTTGTTTAATAATTCATTATTACTTACAACATAATTTAATAAATCAATACCAAAAACAATTTCATCTTGTTTTGTATTATAGATAGGTAGATTTAGATTTTGGTATGATTCAAAATAAAAAGATTTAATTTGTTTTAAAATATAAGTATTTACAACAGGGAAATCATCAACCCATGTCAACTCAGAATCCTCAATATATTCATACAATTTATTGGACGAAGCAATAAAATCTTTATAAAAATTAATACAAAAGAGATTATGGTCAAAGTCAATCATTTCTTTATTTTTATTGATATCAATAAAATTATCGAGCGAGTTATATATTTCAATAATATATTTATAATCAGTTTTCCAGTTATTAATTTTTCTTTTCTTTAAATAATTTTCAATTGATTTATTGTTATTCACATAAATAAAAAAGGGATTTTTCAAAATTCTATTTTCTAAAAACCCAATAGTATTAATATTATTCTTTTTTTGAGATTTAATTTTTTTTTCAGCATTAAGAAAAATAAACTTAAAGGTTGCAATTAATAAATAATATAAATCAAAAGACTTACGTGTAGTATTTTTAAAAAAAGCTAAGTGTGATTTTAGGGTTCTATCATTTGAATTTGAAAGCGAATACAAAGATTGCATCACTTTAATACGAATATGCCTTCTAGTTAACATTTTTTAAAGAACCTTTACTTTGTAAAAGTATATCTTTTAACATTATTAAAATTTTAATAATGATATTATTTTATGAAAAACCTCGGTTTCTGAATAGTTTGATGTATCAATAATTTTTGCATCTTTAGCTGGTTTGAGTGGTGATATTTCCCTTGACTCATCATTCTTATCTCTTATTTTAACATCTTCGAAAATTTGAGAAAAACTTATATTTTCATTATTTTTTTTCATTTGCCGAAATCTTCTTTTAGCTCTTATTTTAGGTGAAGCAACTAAAAAAAATTTATTTTTAGAGTTGGGAAAAACAACAGTACCTATGTCACGGCCTTCCATCACAACATCATTATTTGTTGAAAGCTGTCTTTGTCTTTTTACCAGAAAAGACCTTACTTCAGGAATTGAAGAAACCATACTGACATTTTGATCAATTTCAATATTTCTTAATTTTTCTTGTATGTTTTCATCATTAATTGTGATAATCTGATTTTGATTAACGATTTTGAAATTAATTTCAATTTTATCTATATTATCAATTAATTTTTTTGTACTTATTTGACTTTTAATTAAAAAATTGTTTAATGAATAATAAGTTATTCCTCTATACATAGCACCAGTATCAATATGAATAAAATTTAAATGTTTGGCTATATTTTTAGCTTGAGTACTTTTTCCTGTTGCTGCATAGCCATCTATGGCAATAACTTCTTTCATCTATTTAAGCTATAATTTTTTTTGAATTTAATACATCTATATTTGTAATTGCAATATCTAGGACTTCACTCATTTCATTTACATAATGGAATTTGAGTCCTTTTAGATAATCTGATTTAATTTCATTAATATCTTTTCTATTCTGATCGCACAAAATTATTTCTCTTATTTTTGAACGTTTAGCTGCTAAAATTTTTTCTTTAATACCCCCTACTGGAAGGACTTTTCCTCTTAGTGTAATCTCTCCTGTCATAGCAGTGTATTTTTTTACTCTTTTTTGTTTTATTAAAGACATTAAAGAAGTCAACATAGTTATTCCTGCACTAGGTCCATCTTTCGGAGTAGCTCCCTCTGGAACATGTATATGAATATTATATTTTTCAAAGGGAAACTTTTCTATGCCAAGTCTTTTAGAGTTTGATTTTAAATATTCTAAGGCAATAGTTGATGATTCCTTCATGACTTTTCCTAGATTACCTGTAATACTTAAATTTCCCTTTCCTTTTGACATTGTTGATTCAATAAATAATATATCTCCACCAACAGATGTCCATGCTAAGCCAGTTACAACTCCAGCAACTCGATTATTCTCAGCTAAATCAATATTAATCTTTGATAGTCCTAAAATCTCATATAAATTTGATGTGGTTGGTGTTTTGATATATTTTTCATTCAATGCAATTGACTTTGCAATATATCTGGTCATTTTTGCCATCTGCTTTTCAAGACCTCTTACTCCGGACTCTCTAGTGTAGCCTTCAACTATTTTTGAAATTACACTTTTATTTAATTTTAATTGAGTTTTGTTTAGGCCATGTTCCTTAAGCTGTTTAGGAAGAAGATGCTTATTTGCAATTTGAATCTTTTCTTCAATTGTATATCCACTTATATTAATAATTTCCATCCTATCTCTTAAAGCAGGTTGAATATCTCCTAAATTGTTTGCAGTAGCAATAAACATTACTTTAGATAAATCATATCCTATTTCCAAAAAATTATCATAAAAAGAGTTATTTTGTTCTGGATCTAGAACCTCTAGTAGGGCTGAAGAAGGGTCACCACTTAATCCTTGATTTAATTTGTCTATTTCATCCAGAACAAAAACAGGATTTGATTTTTTAGCCTTTTTTAAATTTTGGATTATTCTACCAGGCATTGCTCCAATATATGTTTTTCTATGTCCTCTAATTTCAGACTCGTCTCTCATTCCACCAAGGGAAAATCTTACATAGGATCTCCCGAGTGATTCAGCTATGGATTTACCTAGAGATGTTTTACCAACTCCAGGTGGGCCATAAAAACATAAAATAGGTGATTTCATATCGTTTCTTAGTTTTAGAACAGCTAAGTACTCAATTATTCTTTTTTTAACCTCCTCAAGTCCATAATGATCTCTGTCAAGAATTTTTTGTGCTTTTTTAAGATTAAATTTATCAGTTGAAAAATCATTCCATGGCAAATCTAAAATTAATTCTAAATAATTTCTTTGAACAGAATATTCTGCTACCTGAGGGTTCATTCTCTGCAACTTTCCCCATTCCTTTTCAAAATGATTTTTTACATCAGAATCCCATTTTTTTAATTTAGATTTTTCTTTTAATTCGTCTATTTCTTCCTCATAAGATATTCCTCCAAGCTCTTCTTGAATTTTTTTTAATTGTTGATTTAAATAATATTCCCTTTGCTGCTGATCCATATCTAAACGCACTCTAGATCTAATATCATTTTTTAGAGCCAACTTCTGATATTCAGTATTCATATATTTCAAACATAAAAATGCTTTATCTTTTAGGCTTTTGGAAAAAAGTATTTTTTGCTTATCACTAACTGATAAATTCATGTTAGATGAGACAAAGTTTATTAGAAATGAATTACTATTTATATTTTTTATTGCAAATGATGCCTCAGAAGGTATGTTAGGGTTTTCTTGAATAATTTGAAGGGCTAAATCTCTAATTGATTCAACAGTTGCGAGCAATTCCTTATTTTTTAATGAGGTGGAAATATCTTCAACAGCTTTAATTTCAGCTTTTATATATGGTTTTTCAGTAATTATTCTATCTATTTGAAATCTTTTTTTTCCTTGAATTATTACTGTGGTATTTCCATCAGGCATTTTCAAAACTCTTAATATTTGAGCTACAGTACCTGTATCGTAAATGTCTTTGAACTGAGGGTTTTCTATAGCTTGATCTTTCTGGGCAACAACACCAATTACTTTGTCTCCATTATTAGCATCTTTTATCAATTGAATAGATTTATCTCTACTGGCAGTAATTGGTATTACAACTCCAGGAAATAGAACAGTATTCTTCAATGGAAGAATAGGAATTGAATTAGGAAGAGCTTCATTATTTAATGCTTCTTCGTCCTCAGAAGTCATAAGTGGAATTAGATCAGCTTCAGCCTCGATATCTTTTAATGAAATACTGTCAAAAGTTGTATAGGATGTTTTTGCCATATTATTAGGTGTCAATCTGTCATTAATTTAATAAACAGTTTTTTTGTTTACATGTGAACCTTTATTAAATAACTGCTCAATATATATAT
>CENX01167890.1_pt1 | contig 34050 bp, 34 predicted proteins | sample 361321 | NCBI WGS metagenome assembly CENX01 (sample SAMEA2619678, study PRJEB7988) | marine metagenome | isolation source: saline water (ENVO:00002010), including | reverse complement strand
GCTGTTTTAGCGATTACTAGTGAAGATTCTACTTCCGAAACTGAATCTGAATTTTTATTCGATCCTTTGATCCAAGATGTTGAAGGTCATGATCATCGTAACGGCAGTCAACATAATCTTTCGACACCTAATTTTGAAGCATTATCGTTTAATCAATTAACTGAACCTGGAAATGCGGAAGTTCAAGTTGCTGATAGTCCGGATGGCCGTAGATACGCTTACATCGCTGGATGGAAGGAGATGCATATTGTCGATGTTACTGATCCTCGCAACACTACCGTTACAGGGGTTTATCTTGATCCAAATACTCAAGTTTTGGATGTAAAGTATCTGGAATACAATGCTAGAGAATATGTGATTGTTCAGAATCAATTAGTGGATTCAGGCAATGCAGACCCAAATGTCGGTGAATGGGGCGATCCGGCGCAAGTGACTGTTACTTTAATCGATGTAACAGATAAATCAGATCCTACTTGGGTCGATTCATGGTATGATTTTGATCATCCTAGTGGACCACATAACTTGTATACGCATATGATAGATGGAGAATGGTATATCTTTGTAGCAAATCCTGATTACGATCAATGTGATGTTGGTCAAGGAGATGCTTGTGGCGGAATTACAATCGCACATCTAAATTTTGCAGCATATGGTGACCTTCCTCGAATCGTTAAAGTTGGAGAAGCAGAAGTTTCTTGGGAAACCACTCGAGGAGGGTGGATATACATCCACGATATGACTGTTCAACAATGGCCTGGTGAAGATTCAACAGATCCTCGATTTGGTAGAACTTTTGTTTATGGAGCATATTGGGAAGCAGGATTGCGAATTTTTGATGTTTCAGATGTTCCACATCCTGGAAATGATCTTGCTGAATATTTGTGGCATGGTTCTGCATGCAGGTTAACCGGAGGAACTCAAGCAGGGTGTCTTTGGAGAGCTCCTGAAGTTGGTCAATGGATGGATTTCGCTGATCTTGATGATGATGGTGAGCCTGATAGCGGTACCACTGGTAATGAAAACGGGGGGCGTGCGTCGTATATCCACTATGCAGAACCTGTTGATGAAATGGTAGATGCATCTCATCTTGGATACCCTGCTGGAAAAATGCATCTTACTTTCTTAGCAACAGAGGTACTTTCTACAAGTATTGGTACTGGAATGGCATATCTGCTAGATACTACTGATTATGACTTAGAAAACGGACAATTTAGATTCAGGCCCAAGTTAATCCACGATTGGGAAATTCCTTATGCAGATGATCATTTTATTCCTACAGGTGAAGAATGGTTACTTTTCTCCCCTCACAATGCAGACATTCAGATTTTCCAGACTGGAGTGCCAGGTCTGCCAGATAATAGCCACGGGGGTGCATGGGATGGCCGAGTTTATTTGAGCCATTATCACGCAGGACTTTGGGTAGTAGATATCGAATCACTAATGGTTGCAGGACTTGATGATTCTATGAATCGAACAGAAGCTTACTCTTATTCCACTATTGGTTTTCATTCTCCTCATGCTGGGGAAAGTACCATTTTATCCAGTGATTATTATGATTTTGGATGGGTTCCATTCCTTTGGGCTGCAGAATATCATGAAGGATATACATACCTTTCTTGTATTACTTCAGGATTGTACATTGTTCAATTGGACATCGATCAGCCTTACACAACAACTCTTCCAACGTAATCAATGAAGCGAACCATTCAACAGTAGGTTATTCTTCGGCGCTTCTATGGGACGAGTTTCAAAGGCAATGCTACTATGTTTATTGATGGCAGTTGCACCTTTTGCTGGATGTTTCGGAGGCGATGATGAACCTGCTGAAGAAGTGTATGTTTGGGTAGATCCTGTTACTGAGATTGAAGACGATAACCACTCACATTCCGATCTGATGGCGCATCGACTACAGACTCCTAATGTTCGTTTAATAGATTATCATAATCTAAATTGTGATGGAAATGTCAAGCCGCCTGCTGAATTAGATAATGTGGCTGGCCGCCCATGTGATCCTGCGTTCAAGAATGTGGCTCCAACTCCTGGAGATTCATCTGAAATTTCTATTGAAGGAAACTTCATGGAGGATTGTGAGAAGTATCCGGATGGTACTGGTGGTTGTTATGCTTACGTTTCATCATACAATCAGTTTGAGATTCTCGATATATCTAATCCAAATAATATCACACTATTATCTACTTATTATGCAGAGGTAGCTCGTATCATTGACATCAAGGTTACATCTGATAATAATTGGGTTTTAATCAATCACGAATTAACAAACAGCGAGTTAGACCCAATCCCTAACGATGACGATGCAAACTCTGGTGCAAATCGTCTTGATGTAATCTATGTTGGGAATAAGAACGAACCAATCAAGGTTGCTGAGTGGAATAATCCTCCTGCTGGCTTTCATAATCAGGATTTGCACGTCTACTGTGATTGGGATGGAGCATCAAACCCTGACGAAGAATGCAGTCTTTTCCTTTTTGGTGCGGACCCATATCCAGAGATGACTGAAGGAGATTCAGGAACATTCTACAAAGGTACCCAGATATTCTATGTGCCTATGGGTTTTGAGTCTTGGTTGCCAACTCAAACAGATGAGCAACAAAATAGTAGTCGAGAGATTCTTCGTTGGGGTGGCTATTCTCCAGAACCAGAGACTACATGCGGTGGTTCAATTTTTAATCACGATAATGTATTCCATATACACCCTATCACTGGACAGAAATTGTTGTATGTGTCATATTGGGGAGCAGGACTTCGTATTGTGGATGTCACTAACCCACCATTGATTCCAGATCCTGAGGGAGTATCATGGCCACAAGACAACGAAGTAGGACGTTGGCTAGGTTGCCCAACTGCTGATGATGGCTGGTATGGTCCTGATGGTGGAGGTCATGCTGGAATGAGTGCGAATGAGTGGCTAGATCAGAACCTTGGTAACGACAATATCCACTATGCTGTGCCTTATGATCATCTAATTTGCAAGGATGTCTCTCAATACGTTGACCAATCTCTATGGCCTCAAGAGTGTGGTACTGGCCCTGATGATTCAGTATATGGTGTCAACTGGCGTCATTATACAATTATAGCTCCAGAGTACGGATCTAATACTAATCATACTGGTTTTGTTTGGACCATAGATACCACTGATCCGGCTCAACCATTCCTTGTCAGTAAGTGGAAACTTCCTGGACAGAGTATTCTTCCTGATGGAACCGTTCATGATAATCATTACATTCCTGGCGGTTACATTTTCAGCCCTCATAACGGGGATACCGGAACGAATGGTCACGTCTACTGGACTCATTACCATGCAGGAAATTGGTTGACCGACCACAGTGGAATCTGGGATAGTATCGTTTGGAAGGATGGTAATCCCTCACCTGACCTTGGTTGGCAAGGAATCGAGACTCTTGGAGAGACAGAGACTCTAGGATATTACCTCCCTGCTGGACCGGAATGGATAGAAGATCCAACCAGTGAACTTGGTTATGATATGGCTGACTGTTGGGCCTCTTGTATGATTCCGTTCGATTGGGGTCTCCAGTATGATCCCCGAGGATTCTTGTTCATTTCTGAGATGGTTAGTGGAGTATATGTTGTTCAATTTGATGAGGATAAAGATCCAAGATTCGACTATCCTCCTCTTTGGACACCACTTGAGGAGTGATTCACACATGCGCTTGGCGCTCTTTCTGATATTCCTTATCGTGATGACACCGATGGCGGTGTCTGCCCATGGAGCAGACAAGTTCAGCATCATTGTACGAGGTACGAGGATGGATCCTGATACTGTACAAATGGTACAGAACGATACTGTAGAATTTTTGAGTGTAAATAATTCAAATCGTTCGGTTCATATGGATTTCAACGGAGATGGAGATCTCAATGATACCTACGATTTCAATTGCAACCTACCAAGTGGAGGAATGTGTGCTCTAGAGATGAATGTCACAAATTATACTGGAGATTTGTATATTTTTGAGATATTTGAGGAAGATGGTAGTCTAGCCTTTACATTGAATCTTACACTAATCAATGACACACATGACCCTAATTCTTCAGTTACCAGTCCAGCCGGTTATTCTTTTGGCAATCAGGATGTTGATCAAGACGGGATCCCAGATAATGTTGATCGATGTGTAAATACTGAACCAGGTGTAGAAGTTCTACCTGTAGGTGAAGATTTCCAAGGTTGTGATGCAGATACTGGATTGTCTACATTCCAGTCCCTACTAGGGGTACTATTCATTGCCTTGATTGGTCTTTGGATGTCTGTAAGGATGCGAAAGGAGAACTAGGATGTACAGATTTTCAATATTTTTTGTTGCCATATCTATGGTTTCAAGTGGTTGTCTGGGGTGGGCAGAATCTGGTCCTGAATTTTATGGAGAGGTATTGACAGATGCATCCGTCCCAATCTTTGAACTACAATCACATGATGGTTCTATGTTCAATAGTAGTGCTTTGGAAGGAAAAGTTGTAATTTTTGTTTTCGTTTATACTCGGTGCCCCGATATTTGTCCGGTTACTAGTCAAAATGTAGCATATGTGTACGAGAACCTTGGGGATAGAAAAGACCAGGTCGAAGTCGTATCTCTCACTGTTGATCCATGGGCTGATGATTCTACCACTCTCAATCAATATGTTATTGATCAGAATTTATCCTGGCCTCATCTAACAGGTCCTGTAGAACAAATGGAACCAGTTTGGTCAGCATTTGGTGTTGGTTTGACAACATATTCGGATGATGCTGATGGTGATGGAGTTGTTGATGGATTTGACACATGTCCTGATACTCCAAAAGATGAACCTCTCGACCATCATGGTTGTGGAATAGATTCTCAAGGAGGAGAACAAGAGAATTCTACCGCCGGTTCAAGCACTTCTGGTCGACATGCTCTCCCTGGATACTGGGTTGATCATATGACTGGCACAATTCTGATTGATCGAAATATGCAACAAAGAGTGTTCTGGGGAGATATTGATTGGAATCCAGATTTCGTAATTGATGACATAGATGTTCTACTTGCAGAATGACGTTACGGCAATAAATTAATATGTCTTGGATATTAGTAAAGCCTGTGAAGAAGATACTATCTGTTCTTGTTATCATTTCATTTTTGATGGTGGGATGTACCGCAGAAGAAGATCTAACAATAAAATTTAATGGCACAGAATATCGAAACCCAGAACCTGTTCCAGACTTTAATTTGATAGATGAAGAGGGTAATGTCGTCAGTCTTTCAGATTATCGAGGAAAGGTAGTAGTTGTAGCATTTATTTTTACTAGTTGTCCAGATGTTTGTCCAGCAATTGAGCACACTCTGAATTATGTTGACTATAAGCTACCAGATCATGGAATTGAAAATGATGTTCAATTCCTTTCAATTACCATCGACCCTGCAAGAGACACTGTTGAAAATCTCAAAGAATATACTGATGAAAATGCCTTTGATTGGCCTCATCTAACTTCATCAAATCCTGATGATTTAGTTCAAGTATGGGATGATTGGAATGTTGTTGTAGATAATGACCACGTCTATGCAAATCATTCTAGTCATGATCATGGTTCTCATGATGATGGTAACGAGTCTACGAATGAAACGGATGATGGACATGACGGCCATTCAGATCATAGTAATCACTCCGATGATTCTGGTCAAAATGAAACAGTTGAATCTGGTACCGATTATAATGTAGGACATTCCACTGTTACCTTTATTCTTGATCAAGATGGAAATAAAAAGGTAGCTTGGTCAGGATGGGATTGGGATTCGGATTTATTCCTAGAAGATTTGGTCACCATGGTCTATGGTTAGAATCAGGATAATGACGATCATTCTGCACACGCTCATCATTAGATCTCGATTTATTTAATTCAGAATCATTCTCTGAATTAATTGTAGAAGAATACAGTACAAATCGGACTGTAAGGAATGCAACTATTGAGGATGCAACTAGAAGGGGTCCTACAAAACTAGATATTCCGTACCACATAATTAGAATTCCAATCATTGATCCATATGCAATAATTTGACAAACAACTGATAGGTTTCCTATCCTCTGTAAATCTATTTTCAATAGCTTTTCTTCATTTTCTCTAGCAAACAAATGTAGTGCACAGTATACAATTTGGAAAGGCATCGTCGATGCTACAATGCCTAACCCCAATTCTCTTTGAAAAGAATAGACTTGGTTTGCTTCAAGACTATGAACCAATAGAATAGCCGTACATGTCCCCAATAATGCACCCATTATAGTCCAGCGTCTATCTGAGAATATATCTCGAACCTCTTGAACAGTAACAATGTCGGGGTCAACTTGCTTGTTCACGGATGATGTCCATGACGTTCATGTCATGAAGGCTTCGTTATAGTTCAGCATTAGGCTACTATTCTGAATCATATTATCGGCATCGAACGTAATTTTTGTAGATCTGGGAGATATAGTTCTCTAATGTCATCCATTCCTAAAACTAACATTGCCAATCGTTCAAGTCCCATCCCCCAAGCACATACAGGCCATTCAGTTCCAAGAGGTTCAGTTACCTCTGGTCTAAAAATTCCTGCTCCCCCAAGTTCTAACCACATACCTCTCCATTTTACTTCAATTTCTAGTGATGGTTCAGTATATGGGAAATATGCTGGACGTACTCGAACATCAGGATATCCCATTTTTGCATAGAAAGTTTTCAATGTAGTTACAAGCATTGGAAGACTTGCTTCTGGCTCGTGAATAATTCCTTCGATTTGGTGAAATTCAGGAAGGTGTGATTTGTCGATTGCCTCTTGTCGAAATACACGTCCGATTCCAAATACTCTACATGGTTCATTTGGGTTTTCTGCTAAGTGATGAACGGTATTGACAGTTGTATGGGTTCTCAGAAGTCCTTTGCGGGCTTCGTCCTGATCAAACTTTCCTCCCCATCCTGTACTTCCCGTGTCTCCTCCATTTTCGTGAACATCTGCCCATAGATTGAGCCACTTTTCTTCTATCGGAATACTTTGAGGGTTGTCCAAATAGAATGTATCTTGCATAGCTCTTGCAGGATGAGTTTGTGGAATAAATAGAGAATCCATATTCCATCCAGCAGTTCTTACGAAATCACCTTCTATTTCAGAGAACCCCATTTCTAGGAAAATTGCTCTAATTCTTTGGATTAGTGATTGCATTGGATGTGGTCTTCCTCCTGAAGGCGTGGGTGCAGGGAGATTTACATCATAACGTTTGAATTCAGCATTTTTCCATTCATCTGTCTGTAACATTTCAGGAGTAAGATCTACAATTAATTGGGTTTCATCTAGAGTAGAGATATCTGAATTTTTACCCTTTTGAGTTAGTGTCCATGTTCGAGAAACACTCTCTGTGATTTCGATAATTCCCTTTCGAACCTTGAATGATGAAATCATTTCTCGATCAAGATTTTCAGAATCTACCCCTTCATTATCCAATGTCGAAATGAATGACTGTCTTTCATTGATGATTGTTTGAATAGAGTTAATATCGTCAGGAATAATTAGTGTTCCCTTGTTTATTTCAATACCCATTTTTTTCAATAATCCTATACCTGGACCTGATTCTGATTTTTCAAAATCTGAACTTAATGCTGCCATTGTTCTAGCAGAGGATTCTCTTTCCAGTAACCAATTAAGTAGTCTGGATTCTAATAATCCATTTTCAGATGCTCTAATTCCTTCAGGGCCTAGCGATATAAATCTAGATGGTATTTCTTCTATCTCCAAAAATCCCATTTCTTCTAATCCTAATCCTGCTCCTGCTACATGTGCTTGATCATTCCATCCGCAAGAATTCAATAAATCGTCTAATGTCCAAGCAGAATCAGGTTCTTCTAACATCACTTTGAGCATGCGCCGCTCGTTGTTCCCAAGGTCTGCCATTGTTACTGGGACAATCGTATATCTCTTGACGCCTTCGCTTGAATTTATTCTTCTTCCCAAAGTTGAATTCCACAATGTGGGCATTTCCAGCTTTTTGGTTTTCCTCCATCTACCCAATCGACCTTTCCACAAGAACCACATTTTATTGTGGTTTTTATAGGAGGATCAAGAAGTGTATCTACTCTGTACATTACTCTACCAGCTTCTCTCATAGGTCCTTCTTCAGGTTGCCAAGACCGCATCTCATCCATATTTACACGTTCTTCAGGATTTTTTCTTATTCCACTAATTAGCAAAATAATACCTGCTATGCCTAGAGGGAATGAGACAGTCAGTCCTATTGCATCTGGAACTGCAATAGAAATAGATGCACCTAAAACAATACAAATCCATCCACTTAGAAGGAAATTTGTTTTTGCGAACTGGACCACAATTAGTCCTCCGATCGACCTAAGCTTCTCCATGCTTCTGCTATGGCTTCTCCAGCACGAGCTGCTTTGTCTGTAGGTAGAGAACAAACTCCGATTCGAACGCCTTTTGATAAAGGTACCACGTATACTCCTCTTGCTGCGATTTCTTCGCATAATTCTACAGGATTTGGGTCTGAAATATGTGCGAAATATCCGTCATGACTGGGGTCAAATGGTAGTCCTTTACCTGCTTCTAAAAGCAATTTTCTTCTTTGAATTAACATTTCAGAAAGTCCTGCTCTTACGGCATCCCACGAGGATTCTAATTCACTTGAATTGTGAATTCTTGACACCATGGCTTGTGGCATTCTAGGTGAACCTGACCATGTCCCTCTACCCGTATGAACTAGCATTGGAACCATTCTGTCCAGAAATTCTTTATTCGGATGAGCCATAATCAATGCACCACATCTTAATCCATAGATAGTATGACTTTTAGATGCCGAAAAAGCCCAACACAGAAGAAGGTTAGATGGCCAATCTTCGATTGATTCAATAATGGTATCAGTCCATCCATGAGGTTCATTTGCATAGAGTGCATATGCCGTATCCAACAACAGTGTGACCCCGGAATCAGGGTTGTTTTTAGCAGCCTCAATAAAACAGGCAAGTACCTCTTTCCTTTCTTTAGCATTCAAACTCATTCCGGTAGGGTTGTGGGCAGGGTCATTTAACCACGCAAGAATTCTACCTTGCGTAGAAATAAGGCTCTGTATTCGATTCGTAAGAATATTTTGATCGACTGCTGAATTACTATCTGAATTTTGAGAAACCAGTGGCCAATCAACTAATCCAAGACCACATTCTTCTGCAATTGTTTTGTATGGTCCCCAGTATGTACTACGAACCAGTATAGATTCAGATGTAGAAAGTAGATTTCTAGCACTCAAGTATAGTGCACCACATCCACCTGGAGATGCAACTGCCTCAGTTTTCATACCAAAGTCTCGTAATTGTTGCAATTTGGGACCAATTGCGAGTCTTTGGCATGTCTCTCGGAATTCGGGAAGTCCAGGAAGTGGAGAATAGGCTCCTTTGTCTAAATCAGGGAGGTCATTGAGCACTTGGCCAACTACGGAATTAAGAATTAATTCACCTTCGTCGTCTAATAATGCCCCGATTGTACCATTTACTACATCTTCTCCTAGTGACTTCGCGGCTTGATAACGAGCTAACCACGCGTAGATTATATCGTTCCCACCCTTTACAATTGCATGCGGTGGGAGAATGATCTGGGCTATTTCCGAATCATCCACCATGCACTTACATATCGGCTCGGTTTTTGAATATGGTTCCAAGTAATTCAAGAGGGATTGATGAGTCGGAGGCACGCGCCTGCGTGGCCAAGTGGTAAGGCACCTGATTTGTAATCAGGCGATCGGGGGTTCGAATCCCTCCGCAGGCTCCAACAATCACCAACATTATCCGAGTGATATATCTGGGCCTTTCATGGGAGCACATATCATTGATGGTAAAGCATGCGCTGCATCAATTGAAGCATCTCTTAAACCTAGAGTTAATCAACTGATTACTAAGGGATTAAATCCTCATCTTGCAGTAATTATTGTAGGTGATGATCCGGCTAGTCATGTGTATGTACGTGCTAAAGAAAGAGCTTGTGAACGGTTAGGGATTAAGAGTACGAAAGTTCTACTTCCGGGAGATATTGATTTTCAACAGGTTATCGATCAAGTCATTCAATTGAACAACGATCCAACTATTCATGGCATTCTTGTTCAATCTCCTCTACCAAAGGGGATGGACGAAGTTGCAATTACTGACCTAATTAGTCCAGTAAAGGACGTAGATGGATTCCATGCCTCCAATCTTGGAAAATTAGTACAGGGAGATTCGTCAGGTTTGCTCCCATGTACTCCATCTGGTGTTATGGAAATGTTAGAATGGGCTAGTGTTTCATTATCTGGAAAAAGAGCAGTAGTGATCGGAAGGTCTAGAATTGTTGGAATGCCCCAAGCATTATTGTTATCTCAGAAAGGTGCTGATGCAACAGTGACAATTGTACATTCTAGAACACAAAATCCCGAAGAAATTTGCAGAGAAGCAGATATTTTGATTGCTGCAGTAGGAGTTCCTGAAATGGTAACTTCTTCTTGGATTAAACCTGGAGCAGTAGTGATTGATGTTGGAGTAAATCGTGTCGAAGATAATTCCAAAGAGAAAGGATACAGACTTGCAGGTGATGTGCATCATGACGTTTGTGAAGTCGCTTCCGCTATTTCTCCTGTTCCTGGAGGAGTTGGCCCTATGACTATCGCTATGTTGATGAGTAATACGGTTAGATCTGCTGAACTCCAAAACTAAACTAACATCCGCAAGGCCCGTAATTACAGTCGTCTTCACAGTCTTCACAAACCCATTCAAAGCCACATTCATTGCATCTATACCCGCATTCAGGGCAACAAGGTTGCCCACCAGGTGCACATAAACAGAAAAGAAATCTTCCTGGATATCTATCGTTTTCATCCTCGTCTCCACATTTGTGACAAACATACATGAAAATAACTTTGATTGACAGTTTATAAAAATAGAATTAGAAATCATGGATAATCATCATTAGTGACCACTTCAAGAATTACTTGATACCATGGTTGAGTCTAGAACGGTTTCACCCGAAGCCCTTTTACAAATTCGAGCCAATGATGGAGAAATTCATGATTTGATAATGTGGCTTGAATCATTTGATGGACGTCCAGGCCTTCATGAATTGGGAGAAAGATTAGAAACATTAGACGTAGATGTTGAATTGCTTAGAAATACGATTCAATCTAATCCTAATGATTATTGCAGAAATACTCTCCTTCGTACAGATCATTTTGAGATTGTTGCTATAATTTGGAGACCCGGTCAAGATACTCCTATTCACGATCATTTGGGTTCCGATTGTGCATTTTTAATCCTTGAAGGAGAATCGACTGAGACTGTTTATGAATTAAATGAAAAAGGACAAGCATTTCCTATCAGTAAACGGGTCTATAGGTCAGGAGAGGTATGTGCTGCTGATGAACCAGACATCCATAGAGTCTCAAATGATGGAGAAGGAGAATTGATCAATTTGCACGTTTATACTCCCCCCCTTCACGCATTCAATGTTTATGATCCAGAATAATTTACTTCTTTCTCCAAATTGAGTATGAAGAAGCATATTCATCCTTATCTGATTTTTCTAACTGTTCAACTACATGTTCAGTCCATGTCGATTGATCCCATTCTGGCATTTTTACATCCCCTTTGACATCTGCATGAATAGTAGTAAGGTGAATTTCATCTACGCGATCGAATAGTGCAGCATAGGTACCAGCCCCTCCAATAATCCATACTTCATCGCATCCTTCTGCAAATGCAATTTCCATTGCTTGACCTGGATAAAAAGCAGTTTCAGCTCCTTCTTTCTCCCATCCAATCTGTTTTGTCAAAACAATATTTACCCTATCAGAAAGAGGTCGATGACCATCAGGTAATGAATCCCAAGTCTTTCGCCCCATTATCACAGCATTTGTTTCTCCTCCATCACCTACAGTAAGGTGTTTGAATCGAATCATATCACTTCTTATTCTCCATGGTAAATCACCATTCACTCCAATGAATCCATTTTCACTAACAGCGGCAATAAGGTATGTTCGCATGTAACTGTCTGGGAATCAACGGTTGAATAACGCTATGTAGATATGAGTGAATTAAACACTGATTGGGGCTTTAATATGTGGATGATGATTATAATCTTCGATGATTATATCTTCAAATTGAAAATCATCAATTGTTTTGCATTCTGGATTAAGAAGAAGTGAAGGCCATTCTAACGGCGTGCGTGAAATTTGTTCTCTTGCTTGATCAAGATGATTAAGATAAAGATGAGCATCTCCAATAGTGTGAACGAAATCACCAGGTTTCAATCCAGTAATTTGGGCCATCATACAACATAATAGTGCATATGAAGAAATGTTGAATGGGACTCCTAAGAATACGTCTGCTGAACGCTGATACAACTGTAGAGATAATTCTCCATTCGCAACATAGAATTGGAAAAATGCATGACAAGGCATTAGCGCCATTTCATCCAATTCACCAACATTCCATGCACTAACTATGATTCTTCTACTTCCTGGATTTGTTTTTATCATCTCAATCGCATTTTGTAATTGATCAATTATCCTTCCATCATTAGTTTCCCATTTTCTCCACTGTTTACCATAAACTGGACCTAAGTCTCCATTTTCGTCTGCCCATTCATTCCAAATTCTTACTTTATTTTCTTGAAGATATTTTACATTGGTATCTCCACTAATAAACCAAAGAAGTTCATGAATAATAGATGGCCAATGCACTTTTTTTGTTGTAACTGCAGGAAATTTTCTTCGAAGATCAAATCGCATTTGATGCCCAAAAACAGAGAGAGTTCCTGTGCCTGTTCTGTCTTCTTTTTCAATACCCTCTAGGAGGATACGTCGCATCAGTTGATGGTACTCTTCCATGTGACCGGGTACTGCTGTGAAGGGTAGGCCTTTGAAAGATGCGGATGGATTCAAGGTGCTCCGAGAGCAGAAAGACTACACATGAGTTGATCTGTAAAACTACGAAATAGTTCTGACATTTTTTGATTACGATTATCTAGCTCTGAATCTACTATTTCTTGTAAATCAGATTCAGAAAGGCCTCCCCCATTTGGGTGATGAATCCATTCTCTCCATGTTATGCCATTACCTACTGACATAGTTAGAGGAGTAGTAATTCTGAACATTTTTGATCCTGGTTTTAGCATTTTATGAGTATCTAATATCGCAACAGGATGAATTGGAACATCAGGAAATGTAACTGCTAGTCGAGCCACGCCAGTTTTTCCTTTCTGCATAAATGGTGCTTCAGTTCTTCTTGAACGGGTACCTTCTGGAAATATTCCCATTGCCTGACCAGTGCGTAAAACTTCAGTTGCTTGGATTAGTGCATCTTTACCTCCTGATTCCCTATCAGTTTCAATTTGGCCAGTTGTGTTCATGACAAATCTTGTGAACGATTGATCATAATGTTCTTTTTTAGAAAGAAATCTAACTGTTCTTCTAGTGCCTACAATCATTAAAATTGGGTCTACATGCGCCAAATGATTGCCAGCGATAATTACTGGTCCCTTCTTAGGAATTCTTTCCATACCGATTGTCTTAATTCTGAAAATCGACCTAAAAATTACAGGGCCAATTTTTAGGAGTAACGAATATATGGGTGTAGGCGGAAGTGGTTTAGCATCACCTTGAATGCCTGAGAGAACTCGTAAAGAGTCTACTGCATTGGTTCCCATGAATTGACTTGATAATCTCTTGTTCTTGATGCTTACTCGTTTATCAAGCAGAGAGTCCATGAATTACCGATATTTCGGACCATTATGAATCGGGGTATTCTTGTCACTTTGGCAGCGGCTTTGATTCTTTCAATTCCTGTTGTTAATGCCGAATTATCTGATTATCCTCATGATGATGATGGTTGGCTTACTAGGTTGGCAGGTCCAGAAAGATTAGCTTTAGGAGATGAATTTGGATGTCATGGAATGCCGGATGTAAGCATTTTAGAAGATCCAAATAGTGTTGATGCATGTATTTCCTATGTGAATAGTTTGATTCCAGCATCTCGTTGGGGAAATAATACTCTGACGTTTGGATTACCTACTGATTCTTCTCAACATTCTAATTCTGCAGAACTGAGAAATTCTTTGCTTAGTTCCGGTATTGAGGCCATTGATAATTCACAGTTTTCAGAAAATTTTTCTGAATTCTCATCCTTTGAGGTAAATGCTGGGTCACTAGAGAAAAGTATTGCCAGTATTGAATCGATTCAAATTGCTTCACAAGAAAATGGGATTGTAATCATGTCATGGATTGCGGAAATGGAAGATTTGAATGTACGTAGAGATCGCGATGTTGTTGCTTGGATAGATGAACAACCGTTTTGGTTTACTACTCCTGGAGAAGTAATATCTAGCCAAACGGTAGTCGAAGTTGAATCATTCAACAATACCTCATCAGTTGTTGAAGTTAGACAACCTTATGCTGAATCTGGATTATGGGACACTCCCAGTAATTCTTTGATAACCACAAAGGGAATTAATGGAAATAGCTTACCTGTGATTTCTGTTAAGTATGCTAATGAGAGTGAATTACATGAATTGAATTCTACGGATAATCATCTACGAGAAGGCTGGCGTTTTGATAATGGTTCATTACATCTTTCATTATTACCAAATACAGTTGTGTTAATCGATTACAATTCAAATGAGTCCATTGATTTAGTTCAGGTGATACCTGATACTTTCAATGGAATGGTTCCGTTCATTGTTTACGGACTACACGTTGTTGATCTGTTTGAATGGTCATCTGGATTCAAGGATTCTTCAATTAGATTTACATGGTTAATTGAACCAAGACCTGTTACTCAGATGGATTGGATTTTGCCTGTTATTGCAGGTATTGTTGGAATTATAACTATTGTACAAATGAGACGTTTGATACGTACCGATACCCCCTCTACTGAACTTTATCGGAATATGTTTGAATCGGAATAATTAGTTTTTAATTTCGTGAATTTTTATATTATTTTTAGAGTACTCATGTAAGCACATTTCTAGAAGATCGATTCCAAAATTTTCAGGAGGATGAACTCCTTTTATCCCTTGTTCTTTTAGTAAGAATTTGACTACAGCACAAGTAATGGCTCCTGTAGTTCTAGCCATTGAAGATCCTTTTTCGTCTCCACTATCGTCTAGAATCCAAGTAGTATTTCCATTACCTTCTGTATATACTTCCATCCATGTAAATTCAGACCTAGTTGTATCCCAAGACCAAGCTTTTACCAATTCCTCTTCAGATAATGCTTCCTTTTTCTCTATATACATATCAATATGACCTGGCCATCTGACAGTTGCTTCAACTAATTCATCAGCCTCAATTGTTTGCAAAACAGATCTTAGACCATCGGTAAGAAATGCTTCCATTTCTCCTCTTTCATTAATGTCAAATTTAATTCTTTCAGAAAGTGCAGGTAATGTGACAATTTCTCCATTTCGAATTATTCGTGCCGGACGAGTATATTCTTCGATAACATCAATTGGAGAAAATGGTGCCATGTAACTCCAACCGTCGTCTTTAGTGGCAGGGTTTCCTCCAACTCTTATTCTACCTAGAGATAACCGCCCATGTCTTCGATTTGCTTCCTTTAGTAAAAGATTAGATAATCCTGGAGCAACTCCAACATCATAAATTAATATTGAATCGTTATCTATTGCTATTTGGTTAATTTCTGATGGGTCTTCTGGAGTGAAAGCCAAATCAGCGACTTTTTGACCATTTTCTACCAATATTTTCCTAATTCTGTGACCTACTCTACCAGGTAATGCGTTTACGAAAACATCTGCATCTAATGAATTGATTAGATCTTCATCCACAATTGCATGAATTGTATTTGCAACCTCGTTTAATCTAGAAAGGACATTTTTGTTAGCATCGATGGCTATTACATTGTAACCGTCTGATGAAAGTGACCTTACTATCCAATTTCCAACCAATCCTGTACCCAAGACGACTACGGTCTCCATGATTGTCCGGTCTCGACGAAGGTCTTGATTCCGTCGATTAAACTAACCTTTTCATCTTAAATTGAGAGAAGGTTTGATGCCACAATGGTAGCCCCTTGATTCGTGGGAGAGGGACTTCGTATCGATCCGTGGTCGTCTCAGCAGTCGACAGACTATTCTAGAATCCGTGATGAATTTGGTTTAGGTTCGATTGAAGGAATGGCAATTCCAGATCCAAGTATGCTTCATCGTAGAGGCATAATTTTTGCTCAAAGAGATTTAGACATAGTTCTCGATTCCGCAAGACGAAGAGATCCATTCGGAGTTTTGACTGGTTTGATGCCATCTGGAAGAATGCACTTGGGGCATAGTATGGTAATTGAGCAAGTGAAATGGTTCCAAAGTCAGGGTGCAGATGTTACGATTGCGGTTGCAGACTTGGAAGCTCATGCTACTAGGGGAATGTCATTGGATGATTGCAGATCTACTGCTTTGAAAGAATATGTTCTAAATTATGCTGCTCTTGGTCTTGAATCTGATTCAACTTCTGTATATTTTCAGAGTCGACGTCCGGTAGTTCAACGAATTGGATTCACTCTTGGAAAGAGAACTACACTTTCTGAAATGGAATCTATTTATGGATTTCAAGGTGAAACAAATTTGGCTCATATTCAAGCTCCTTTGGTCCAAGTTGGAGATATCCTTCACCCTCAGTTTGAAGAATTTGGAGGGATACGCCCAATTGTAGTTCCAGTTGGTGTAGATCAAGACCCTCATATCAGATTAACACGTGATCTTGCTTCAAGATCAAATTGGTTTAATGTTAAGCCTAGAAAGGCCGGCGGTCTTTCTATTGCATTATCTATCCAAGAAGACAATTCTTCTAAATTAGGAGTTGGAGAAAGAGGGCGGGTCGATCGTGAAGTTCGAGCCCAAATTTTCTCATCTATTCATGAATCTCTGTCTTCTTTCGGGTACTCTGATGTAATATCGAATCCTAAGCATGGATTGATTGAGATTCCTGGTGCAACCAAAAAAGATAGAGGTCAAATCTGCCTTGCTTTGTTGCATTTAGAAAGACAACTTGGCGGATTAGGATTACTTCCTCCTGCTTCCACATACCATAGATTTGCAATTGGGATGACTGGAGATAAAATGTCCTCTAGTCGTCCTGAAACGACCATATTCCTAGATGATTCTATTCAAGATATGGAGAAGAAGGTTAAGCGCGCACTAAGTGGAGGTCAACCCACAGTTGAAGAACATCGAAGATTGGGTGGTGATTGCGAGAAAGATGTTGCATTCCAATATCTTCATACTTTCTTTGAATCCGACGACACAGCGTTAGAAGAGATTCGTAGAGAATATTCTTCTGGAAGAATGTTGGCTGCTGAGATTAAGAAAATTTGTATCGATAAGGCTGCTGAATGGTTGAATGATCTAGCTGAAAAACGAAATTCAATAGAAGATCAGATTGATTTATTCCTTTCTGATGATGCTCGTTAATCCGAATCAACTTCCATGATAGGAATTTCAGGACCTACTGCAAGTTGTTCAATTTCATTATCAGATAATGACCATTCTTCTCTTTCAGGATGTAAAATTCCACTATGCCCCATTGGATCTAGAATTACTAATGAAAAAGAAGTTTTTTCTCCAGATAATGATGATTCTAATGAGTTCAGGAGAAAATCGATTCGTTCTTTTTCTTCGGGAGAGTCCTTTGATTTGTCAAAAGAACGATCTAGCATCTGAATTGTGTCTCGAAATCTAGTCAAAACTCCTTCTACATTCGATATATATCCTGAAGATGCAGTTCCTGGTTCAACTTCTAATCCGAGTTCCGGGATGCGAATAGTTCCATTAGATCCTCTAATTACTCTAGCATTCAATGTATCAGGTCCAATGGAAATACGATTTCCAATAGATCCTTTCGATTCAGCAGGAATAAAATCAGTACGTCTCCAACCACATGATTCACAAGCCAGAGTAATCTGAGTATGTTCGCCGAAATAAGGAATTTCATCAATATGTACAGTCATTTTTAGACCATCATTAGACGAACAAATAGGACAAGGGTGTTCGATAATACTCTCTATGGAATCACTCCCCGCGATCAGTATGTTCTGTTGCTTTAACTTTAGGAGGTAGAATTAGAATCCTTGTTTCACCCATTTGAACTAATTCTCCACCCAAATCTCGTTCTACAAAAGAAGCCAGCCGCTCTATAACTGCATTAAACTCTGTTTGTCTAGCCATTAATCGTCTTGTATCGAGCATGACAATATCTCCTTCTGATGCCCAATCTAATAATTGCGGTAATCCAGTAATATCCAAAATTTCTGCTCGATGTAGGATAACACCCTCTTGAGATCGTGGGATTGGAGGGTCAGGATATCTTGCATCTAGAAAATGAAATGTTTCGCCTTCCCTGGCTTCTGGGGCACGAGGTTCGTTGGAGATAGGTAGCCATCTTGGCTCTCTCGAGTCCACCATGGTATGTTGTGTAATATGTCTAGTGATGAACCTGAGGGTGTTTCGTATAGCAAGAGCATCTGTTACGGCGAATTCATAAGGGGCCGTGTTTCATTGCATTCTACCAGCAGGCATTCGCCGATGGAGGAATCAATATGGACGGAATAATGGAACAGGCAAAGACTGGAACGAGCACCGTTGGAATCACCTTCAAAGGTGGAGTAGTTGTTGGAGCAGATCATCGTGCAACTATGGGGCATTTTGTTGCCAACAAGAGTGTTCAGAAATTGTTCAAGATTGCAGATAATTTAGCATTAACTACAGCTGGATTAGTTGGTCATGCACAAGCACTGAGTCGCTCATTGGCTGCAGAAATGGCTCTTTTTGAACTTAAACGAGGTCATCAGATGTCTGTGAAGGGTGCTGCAACTCTAACTGCAAATATCTTGGGTGGACGCCCTCATTGGGTACAATTGCTTATCGCAGGAGTCGATGAAGATGGCGCTCATGTATATTCGATAGATTCAGCAGGGGGGTCAATTCCTGATTCGTACTGTGCAACAGGTTCGGGTTCTCCTTACATGTATGGTGTTCTTGAAGATAAATTCAAAGAAGGTATGACTAGAGATCAAGCAGTAGAAGTTGCTGCTAGAGCACTTCTTGCTTCTGCTCAACGTGATGCTGCATCTGGAAATGGAATGGACCTATGTGTCATTACTCCTAAAGATGGATTCCAATTAGTTAGTGATGATGAATTAGAAGCTTTATTCAAATCACTTTGAATTTGATCAATTTCCCCGACGCCCGCGCGTCGCCTCGGTAATGTGCGGATGCTTTCAGGGATCTAGGAGAGATAAAAATGAGAATGACATTGGCAGAGATCAAGAATAAGGCAAAGGACATAATCCCTGATGGGATTCCTTACACAGTAGATCTAGAAGCAGGAACCATTTCAATCATCACACCCACTCCTGATGCCTTTGCAGAACAGAGTAATTCATTGACAGTTAAATTGGCTAAAGCAGTTAGAAGAAGAATTGTAATCCGACCAGATCCATCTATCCTTTCTACTGAAGAAGAAGTATTGAAAACTGTTAGGGAAATAGTTCCTGAAGAAGCTGGAATAACGAATATTTGGTTAGATCCTGCGCTTGCAGAAGTTACTATTGAATGCAATGATCCTGCTCAAGCAATTGGCCAAAAAGGTTCTAATTTAGTTGAATTAAGAAATAGTTTAGGTTGGTTATTCAGGGCCGATAGATCCCCTGCATTCGAATCAAAAACTCTCAATAACATTCGAAGATATAGAAAGGAAACTGCTGATGAAAGGAGGGAATTGTTACGTAAATTCGGTACTAGGATTTACAGGCCAAAGCGCTCGAGTACTCCATGGGTAAGATTGACTGCTCTTGGGTCGTATCGTGAAGTTGGTAGGGCAATGCACATGGTCACTACTAACGAAAGTAAGATTCTGGTGGATTGTGGAGCTAAACCTACTACTAATAGATCTGAGATTCAGCCGTTTTTTGATGCTCCTGAATTACTTCCTCTTGAAAATATAGATGCTGTAGTTATTACTCACGCTCATGTTGATCATATTGGCATGTTACCGGTTCTTTTCCGTTATGGATATCGTGGACCAGTATATTGTACACCTCCTACGAGAGACCTAATGACATTACTGCAGCAAGATTACATCAAAGTAAGTAAGATGGAATCCGGTGATGGGCCTCCGTATAGTTTGGCAGATATTGAGACCTGTATAAAACATGTAATTGATGTAGGATATGGGCAGAAAATCGACATTTCTCCCGATATTAAAATGACAATGGAGAATGCAGGACATATACTTGGGTCATCATCTGTTTATCTCGAAATTGGAGAAGATAAAAATCTACATCGTCTATTATTTTCTGGAGATATAAAATATGAAAAATCTTGGCTGTTTGACGCAGCTACTGTTCGATTTCCTCGTGTTGATTCATTGGTTATTGAATCAACATATGGCGGTCGTTCTTCTTTCCAACCGACTAGACAGGAAGCAACCGAAGAACTACAAGATTTGATTCGAAGAACTCTTGGTAAGGGTGGCAAAATTTTCTGTCCTGTTTTTGCAGTAGGTAGATCACAAGAAGTCATGGTGGCTATAGACCAGTTATTTAAATCGGAAGATTTCACTAGTGATCCATGTACTGTTTGGCTTGATGGAATGATTTCTGAAGCTACTGCAATTCATGCATCTCATCCGAATTTCCTAAATCGTGATTTAAGGCAACAAGTACTTCGTGGAGGAGATGAAAATCCATTTAAATCTCCATGGTTCAAGACTGTTGATTCAAGACAAAGACGTGAGCAGATAGTTTTAGATCCATCTCCTTGTATTGTTCTCGCAACTAGTGGAATGATGACAGGTGGACCGATTTTACATTATTTGCAACATTGGGCTCCTAATGATAGAGCCACATTGGCATTTGTTGGTTATCAAGCATCAAATACTCTAGGTAGACGTCTTCAAGAGGGATATTCTGAGATTCAACTCTCTAACGATGGGAAAACATACATCGTTGATGTCAATTGTGATGTTGTGACAATCGATGGGTTTTCAGGTCATTCTGACCGACGCCAATTACTTGATTATGTGAATGCCTTGAATCCTAAGCCACGTAGAATAATTTGTCATCATGGAGATGATACTGTTTGTAATGAATTTAGGAAGACACTAAGTGAGACATTCAAGGTTAGAGCAGCGGCTCCTCAAAATTTAGAGACGCTTAGATTACTATAGAGGGACATCTAATTCAAATTCTGAAGGATTAGGAAGAGCAGAAAATTCTGTTTCAGAACCTCCTTCAAATTCGTTCCAATCAGATTGCATAGATAAACGATTTAATTGATAATTTCCAACTCGATTCCAAATCAAAATAATTACTGCAGTTAACCAAAAAAATGCAGCAAAAAGTAATGAAGTTGTTTCACTGATGTAACTTAGCCCACCCATTATTGCGAATATCCATCCAGAAACGAACAGAAACGCAACGAACCGACCTCCATCTCTATTGGAAATGTCAGTCATAGCCTGTCTACAACCCCCTCGTTGATGAACCCGGAGGTTATCCGCTAACTATGGATTTCAATATTGGAGGTTCAGAGCGTCGAACGAATACCCCTAGTCAAACTCAAAATTCGGGTCTTCCGTCTGGAGGCTGGTTGATGACAGCAGTTGCCCCTTGGGGCGAATCTGAAGAGGATGCTTTTGATCAATGTCTTGTAGAACTTGGTTTAGGTGATTGCCGATTAGTTCAGGTCCAAGGTGCTATGTTACCTATGGGTTTCTCGCCCGAAACCCCTCGTGCTCTTCCCATGGGGAGTTTAGTTGAATGTCATTATTCTGTTAGTTTGGCTTGGAATGGGTCCACGGCTTGTGCAGGTGCTGGATGGGCAAGGTGCACTACTCCTGAAGGTGAAGAGGTAGCAATTGTGACAACTGTTTCAACAAATGAAGATTATGAAGAAACTGAATTAATGTTGAAGAGACAGATGCAGCGCAGATTAGCTAGTAGAGATTTAGAGATTATAGAACATGAAATTGCTGTTGATGAGGTTACTTCTGGAGAAGGTCATCATGGAGCAGTTATTGCTGCATTGATTCTTCCTGACAGTTTAGGTATCGGGGGCCCAGTTGGACGTGCTCGTGATCTCTCATCAATTTCAGGTGGAATACGCTCTGATTCAGGAAATTCTGGTGGCGGCAATTTCTCATTTTAATCGAATTTATCAAGCACTATCTATACATGTTCAGTTCATGACAGGACCTACTTGGGTTATGTTTCGATGTAATTCTTGTCAGAGATTTAGTGGAGCTCGAAAGGGACAGAAATCAATTGTTTGTGGGCATTGTGGTGCTAGAGAGGGATTATCTGTAGTTCAGGAATTTTCTAATTCTTCGTCATTGTCTCATGCGATTTCTTTAGAAAATACGCCCATTGAAATTCGAAAAGAATTAGAGAAAGCCTTGAGTAAAAAATCTAATCAAATTTCAATCACTGAAACTAATAACCCAGTATCTCTAATTCAATCATTTGCAAATGATCAAGGAATAATTGACGTTGATGGGATAATTGCTGAATTGAAATCCTCTGGATTTTCAGAGAATGATAGTCAAGCACAGGTTAGTGAATGGATACAACAATCTGAAATTGAGGGCATGGTCATCAGATTGCCGTCTGGAGAACTAATGCTTCTTTAGTAACATTCATGTCTAGATGTTAGGTCGAACAAATTACGGGTCCGTGGGTTAGCTTGGCCTATACTTGATGGTTTGGGACCATTAGACCCCAGTTCAAATCTGGGCGGACCCACCACCTATCTATCTGATATTCATTCCAATTTGTCTTTATCGATTTTATGTCCCATTCTTTCAAGTTTGGTTTTCAGATATTCTCTATTGTCATCTCCAATACCTGCAATTAATGGTCTTCTTTCTTCTACATCGATGCCATGTTTCTGTAGTTGCTGAACTTTATCTGGATTATTACTTAGCAAACTAATTCTGGTTACTCCTATCGATTGGAGAATTTGTGCTGCAATGTCATAATTTCTGGCATCACCTGGAAGTCCAAGTTTTAGATTAGCATCTAAGGTGTCTGATCCTTGGTCTTGAAGATGATATGCTTGGATTTTAGCATGTAGTCCAATTCCTCTTCCCTCTTGACGAAGATAAATTAGAGCACCCCATCCCCGTTCAGAAATTTGTTTTAAAGCGGAATCAAGTTGAGGGCCGCAATCACATCTCAAACTTCCAAATGCATCACCAGTCAGGCATTCAGAATGTACTCGAACTAAGACTGGATCTGGACCTTCCATATCTCCAAGGGTTAAAGCAACATGATCTAATCCACTATCTTCATGAAATACTCGAATTCTGAAATCTCCGTGAGATGTGGGAAGACGTGCATCAGCAGGAATATTTTCGTCAATGCTAATTTTTATTGTCATTTTAATTCCTCAGATTCTTTATCTTAAAAGTAAATTCTCCTGCATTTTCAGTTACTGATTCTAATGTTATGTTCAATCTTGCTACCAACGCAGGGATGTCATGTAATGTCTCTGGGTCATCTGAAATTACTTCTAAGATTTCTCCCTCTTTCATTTCGTTAAGTGCCTTACGAGCTTCATGTACTGGAACAGGACAATAGAACCCTAGAACATCTACACGTCGCACCTTGGACATATGTTACCGTGTAGTCTCTTATTCTTCAATCGTTCACTTTTCATGTTTGCTTTGACTTCATCGGGTCAAATTCAAACCGTCTACATGGGATGTAGGGGCATGGGGGAGTCATCTGGCAAGGCCTCGGATGATATCCCGTTTCCAGAATTTGTTCAAATGTTGGGCGCAGTATTTGTTCTAGTAGCGGTTTTATTATTCGGTGAGGTTTTGTTTAGGTGGTTTATTGAACCTGCTAATACTCTACTTCCGATACAACTTATTGAAGCGTGGTTGTGGAGTAATATTTCCAATTTAATTTGGCCAGGATCAGCAGAATTAGTTGCTCATCAGACAGGCCCCATTACTCAAGTTAACCTTCTACATCCTACCTTTTATGGGGGAGTAGTTCCGCTTTACGTATCAGATGAATGCACCGGGTTACATGAATTATTCTTTCTTGGAATGATGATGTTATTGACCCCATCTTTTGATTTGAAGACTAAATTCAAGCATCTTGGCATTGCATCTTTGATAGTGTTCATCTTGAATCTAGTTCGCCTAGTAGTTCTGTATCCATTAGCAGTTAGTGGATGTGAGGGGATGAACGGAGGTATTTTTGGTTGTGAATCCCCATTATTTGAATTTCATGATTTTGTTCTTAGATATGGATCACTCATTGTTTTAGTTATTGGTTGGACAATCTGGTTTAATATTACAGATGCAAGAAAAGGTGTGCGTGAATTCTGGAATCGTCTACCTCAATTACAAGGTATTTCTTATCATTCCAGTTTAGATGGTTTGAATTCCAATCCCCCTCGAGTTGCCTCAATCTATTTTTCATTGGTTCTTGTTGCAATATCGATTATTTACTATGTGTCTACAATAATGAAAGACACATCTTCTGTAGAAGCTTGTGTAAATACGATTTCTGCTACTTGTAATAGAATTACAGCAGAATATGAAGATGCAATTGGGATTAGTCTCCGACTATTTTTGATTGGTTTAACAATCTTCATGTTTGCTTGGATTCAACCCAGATTAAATTGGTTAGACGAGGAAGAATAGTTAACGAATTGCAAGCTCTGCCACTAGTTTATTTCCATTATATTCTCTACGTTCCAAAATTTCCAGCACTCTCTGTGCAGATTCTGCATGGATATCAACAGTTGTATATTTTTCATTGATACTGATTTCTCCAATAGAAAGTTCTTTCACTTTAGCTTGAGAAATTATCCATTCTGATAGGGATAGTTTACTCGAAATTAGATTTTGTCCTGCATCTATAGAAATTTGAACCATGCCAAAAGGATCAGATGATTCAGCCCAATCTTTTCTAGGACGAACAGGGTCTCTATTCACTCCATCAGGAAGTTCTGGTGCTTCTGATTTGACGATATTTAGATTCCAAGTAGTTCTAATACGCTCGAGTTGACGCAAATCTTCTCTTCCAACAAAACTCCATGCATTTCCTTTTCTGCCCATCCTGCCTGTTCTTCCAATTCGATGAACATAATCTTCAGGATTATCTGGAAGATCATAATTAATCACTATTGTTACTCCATCTACATCTAATCCTCTTGCGGCAACATCAGTTGCAATTAAAATCTTAATTTCACTATCACGGAAGCCCATCATGACTTTCTCTCGTTTATTTTGACTCATATCTCCATGAAGTGTTGAAGAAGAAAATCGATGTTTTCCTAATCTATCTTCCAATAATTCTACCATTCGTTTAGTGTTGCAAAATATTAGACATTGGTCCGAACTTTCCATGTTTACAAGAATTCTACCAACTCCCCAAAGTTTGTTTGCTCTTCCAATTCGAATCCACTTTTGATCAATTTCTGGGACTTCTACTTCGAGATCATCACTCATTATCGTTACCGGGTTATTCAGGAATTCGTCAGTTGAATCAATGATTTCTTGCGGAAATGTTGCACTAAAAAGAAGAGTTTGATTACGTTCAGGCATATTAGAAAATATCCATGAAATATCTGGCCAGAATCCCATATCTAGCATTCTATCTGCTTCATCCAAACATAGTAAAGAAATAGATTGTAAATTTAGATGCTTACGCTTTGTCATATCAATTACTCTTCCAGGAGTACCAACGATTATGTCTACACCTGAATCTAATTTTTTAGCCTGTTTTTCTAAATCAGTCCCTCCATATACTGGGAGAATGATTAGACCTTTGTCACCTTGAATCCATTGTAATTCGTTACATACTTGTGTAGCTAATTCCCTAGTAGGACAAAGTACAATCGATTGTGGTTGTCCGGTTGATTCGGTCCTTTCGATAATGGGTATTCCAAATGCGGCTGTTTTTCCTGAACCAGTTCTTGCTTGGCCAATTATATCTCTACCCTCTCTTGCAGATGGAATTGCATCTCTCTGAATTTCAGTAGGTTTTTCCCATGCTTCTCCTGCAATAGCATCAAGAATGTATTCAGGTAAATTCCAATCCGAGAAATTGATATTTGACATTTATATCCGACCTTCAGAATGAGTCGGCATCTCGGATTTCTGCTTGCAGTTGTCCCATCCAGTACTTTAGGCAGTTTTCCTTGGTAAGGAATCTCTGCTTATTGCCACGCTTTCTTTGAAGGGGAAGTGCTTGCAATACATGCTGGCGCATATAATGGCGGAATTTGTGGGCTTTAACTAAATTTTGACCCTTAGGAGTCCATCCATCCCAGAGTCGCTCGAACTGTTCGAGCTTGAAATCATCGGGTCCTTCACTCATGTTCGTCAGTCTGCCGACTTCTATCCTGTATATGACGGTGACGGATTATTCATGCCCATGAAAGACGTGAATCAATGTAACGATCTATGGCATATCTTCCCCAGAATAAGTAGTAAATCCCTAGCGTAATCACCGTTAACAAGAGTACCTTTATCCAAATTCCAAAAAGTTCTATTGCAGTTCCATTGTATGTGACTGATCTTCCTTCGATGCTAAGATTTGATGCCCACTTACTAATGATCATTGTATCTCCCCAAGGTTTTGCTATCCCTAGTGTCAGAATAGTAATTAATAATGCAGCAATTTTGGTGAAGAATAATCCCTTATCAGCCATTTTTATTTTCCAAGTAGGCTGGACAGTATTTGCTACAGGAGTAACTGCTGCTGATTGAACAGGAGTTTGATATCCCATTTGTTGAGGATTTTGATATCCCATTTGTTGATTATATGCTGCTTGCATCTGTTGATTTTGAGAAACCGGCATTTGTTGAGCAATAGGTGCTTGGTGTTGTACTGCAGTTGCAGGAGGTATTGGTTGCATAGTCATAGGAGGTGATGATGGTTAATGAAATTCTTCATGTTTATTCTTCTTCATTTTTCTTCTGTTTTCCTGACTTTAATTCTGGTAAATCTGCTAATTCTTCGCTTTCAACTTTGGGTAATGGAGCTAAGAATCGATTCTTTTCATCTTCTGATCCTTCCATTGAAATATCCAACGCCATTTTATTCAGATGTTTGATTATTTCATCGTCATTCTCATCTGAAATAAGATCCAAGGCAGTTTGACGTAAATTATTGCCACTCATGATTATTGGTAGCATCTTGACACAGTTTAGTCTAATTCTCGAATCTTTATGCTTCGCTCCGTCTAGAATCAATGTTTGAGTTCTTGAGTCATCTTTCTCCATCTTAGCTAATGCTTTCAATGAATTATTTCTTACTTCATCATCTTGGTCAAATAATGTTTCTTCAATCATTATTTGTGCTATTCTTGGGGCAGAATCTGCTAATCCAGGTAGTGTTCTACTAGCAATTCGTCTTACTTCTGAATCTTCATCATCTAGTGTCCAACCAATCAGATCCCATCCTGCTGCTCCAGCCCTTTGGGCAATTGTCTTGAGTACTCTTGCTGCTCTTCGTCGAAGATCGACATTTTCTTCACGAATCAAATCATCTAGATGTAATACCCCTACTTCCGGCCATTGTTTTGATGCCTCAATCAGTGCATTAAATGCATCATTTCGAATATGTTTTTCTTCCGAACGTAGTAGTCGAAATAGCGTCTCTTCTAATGCAGAAGGGAAAATTGGAGCACAGGTGATTAAAACCTGTCTCGCCTTTTTACGAACGGTTTGGTCAGGATCATCTATCATTGCATCTAACATTTCCATCATTTCATCTGAATCACGAAGAGCACCTACAAGGAAAACATCTAGGGTTGCAATTCGTTCTTGCGTAGATCGAGAGCATAACCCGTTAATGATTGTCGAATGTATATATTCATCTTCTGTTCTAGGCAGCGCAGTAATTGCTCTTATAGCATCTAAACGATCAAGCAATACGCGTTTATCCATCCATCGAACTTCAATTGTCGAGACATTTTTTTCAAGTAAATCTCGAATTTGATTTGGTAAGAGCGAATTCCATGGTCCTTGAGGTGCCCGGAATGCAGCTTTGATCATTGATTGTCTTTTTCTTCCTAGTTTGATTTTCTCCCCTGTGCGGGGGTCACGAGCGACATAGTCCCTTGACATCGGGGGTTGTGATGACTCGACGGGATATGAATGAGGCGCTTAGGAGTATCTAATAACATGCATTTTACCCGAAATATGGTTTGAAAAAAACAAATCTCCTTCAGGGTTGAATGAAATCGCAAGGGCTCCAAATACATCTGTTACAATTACAGTATTTTCACCTCTCCAACCTTGAGTAATATTTTCATCTTCAACGATATCAACACGAATAATTTCTCCTCCAGTGGGAGTTACAGAGTTCCATGAACCAAAAACTGAGACGAATATAGAATGATTATCCCCCGGAAGAGTAGAATTTGTATGCCTCAATGCGATAGAATTTGCAGAACTATGTGGGTCAAAGGTTCCAATGGGGCCTAAGGTCCCATTTGGAATTGGAGTCTCTGGCTCATCATTTGGCCAACCATAATCGCTTCCAACATGCAAGAGATTTAATTCTTCATATGGGTAATCATCACCTTCCCAATCACGTCCATTATCTGTAAACACATAACCTACGTCGGGGACCCATGCTCCATCGAATGAATTCCTAACTCCTGAAGCAATTACACTATGATTCCCATTTGATGGGTCAACCATGATAATAGCCGCATTTCTGTCATCATCTTCGTTACAAACGTTACAAGTGCTCCCTGAGTGCCAAATTAACATTCCATCTGGACCTTTGTTAATCGAATTTGTTTGATGATTTCCCGATGGTATTCCATCTACGAGGATTGTAGAATTTCCTGTAGACCAATTTGAGTATTCTGTCCCAAAGAATTCATTTTTTGTTAATTTTCCTCTTTCTGATATGTATAAAAATTCACCATCATAATAGAGTCCATGAGGATTGTTTAGACCGTCCTTCAATATCCTTTCATCAGTCAAAACATCTGATTCAATTTTATGTAAGATCAAAGCATCTTTTTCTATTTCGCAAACTAGAAAATGATTCGAATCCAGCCATAGCATACATGTGACTTGACCTATTTCACCGTCTATTTCATCAACATAGTATCCTTCTGAGGGAATAGGGTCAATTCTCATGAAATAGGGGCTAAATATTGTATATGCTAGCATAATTAATATTACAATAAATGCTGAAACAGTGATAAATAATCCACGCTTAGAAAAATATTTCTTGAACGTATCGCTCTTCTCATCTTGATTATCCATGCTTCTCGCTGTAGGGGGGTAATTGAAGTTCTGTCGATTACTCGATTGTATATGAGTGATCTCGAGGTTGAGGTACGTCGACTGATTCACATCTCATTCAATGATTATCCAAATGAATGGATTTCATCAGAAAAACTAATTCGAATCTGGAGTCTAGATTTACAATGGGTTGATTCTAACGATGCCCAGAAATTACTTGAATCTTTGATAAAAACAGGTTGGCTTCAAATCAAAGACAATAGTGTAAAGCCAATAGAGTCACTTTATTCTCTCGACATCCCAATAGGATGGAATCCCATGGTTCGGAGAATGATTGATGGTGTGGATTTCATTCCCTCTGAGGCAGAGTCGATAAACGAAAAACAATTGATTACTTCTAATCCAATCGTAGAATCAAGTAATGTATCTTCTTTTGTAGAGGATAACCCATCTACTCCAAATGATAGATTTGTAGATCCTATGATTCAAAAAATATCCGAGATTCGTTCTCATATCGCTACAGTATCTGGATTAGAAATACGTGAAATTCAACGTCGAGCTCAGAGGAAGAGAAAAGCATGTATGCCAATGACCCTTTGGATGGCACTTTTGTTAGTTGGAAGAGAACAGCGAATTGACATTTCTTTATTCTTGTAAATTGTCGCCATCTGTTTTCGATTGTGCTTGGTATACCAGCAACAATGGTAAGAGAATCAATGCCATTGTCAAAGAAAAGATAACTGTTAATGCAGTAACTATTCCAAAATCTCTAACAACGGGCATAGGTGAAAACCATAAGACCAAGAAACCTATTGCGGTTGTCATAGCACTAAGGCATAATGCAGCACCTGTTGTTGCATTCGCTCTTCTCAATGCTTCCCAAGGTTGAATATTATTTTCGATCAATGATTCATATTTCCTCCACATATGTATAGTATAATCTATTCCTAATCCTATACTAAGAGCTGTAACCATTACAGTGAGAACATTCCAATGAATTCCTAGAACTGCCATTGAACCAACTACCCACACAGCCGCAAGTGTAACTGGAACAATTACAATGAATGAAGGAGCAATTCTTCTGGTCAAGAGTAGTAGAACTAAAAATGAGACAATGAGGCTAATTATTGTGGAACTAATTTGAGAAGTGCTTAAAGAATCAAGTACATATTCCAGTTTCACCAGATATCCTGTCAAAATTATTTGACCTTCAATATTATTTTTAATATCATCTTTATCGATTATATTCGAAATGTCGCGAATAATCTCTCTACTTTCAGTACTTGATTCAGCTTCTACATCGATTCTAATTTTTGATGCTGCAATATCTCCATCTTGAGTAAATACAATTGATCTACCTACTCTCTCTTCGTAACTCAATCCTCTAAATGAAGAAGAGGAAGAAGTGTTAGTTGCTAATTCAGATAATGCATTTGCAAAGTCTCCTGTCGCATAATTTTCAGTACCGGTTAATCTTCCACTGTAAATAGTTAGGTTATATTTTTCTCCGAATACAGAATCTGCTAGAACAGCATCCCTGACTATTGGATACGGCCCATCATAAGACGGATTAGCATCTACGAAGAATGAAGAAGGAACAACTACGCCTCTAGTGGATTGAATTTGCATATCAAGAATCCATAATCCATCTAAGAATTGTGAATCGTCAACTATTATGCCAGTACCTGTTTGATTTACAATCAATATACTGACCTCTTTCCAAGTAGATGATTCGTATGAGTCATACATAGCCGTTCTTGATTGCATAGTATCCATTTCTTCAGATAAGAAATCAGTTAGATCAAATTGAGTTTCAAGTTTAATTGAAGAATACCCAACCGATCCTATAGTAATCAAAAGCACTGCAACTAATACTTGAGCAGCAGTTTTTTTCTGAAATTCTGTGATATTTTTTGCATCGCCTTCAAACAATCGACGTCTTGTTGAATTATTTGCAGGAGCTTCACTCCATCTTGATACAACAACATGAAGTGCGCCTACAACCACTGTCGAAGCAATGAATGCGGAAGTCACTCCAACTGCAAGTGCCAATCCAAATTCTTGAACAGGTGGCAATGGTGAAGCAATATTCGAAATAAATGCACATACAGTAGTAAATACAGCAAGCGTTAGAGCAATTCTCAGTTCTCTAAAAGAAGCCACCCATGCTTCTGCTGGTCCAAGTCCATTTGCACGATTTCTTTCATATGTTCTTTGAAGATGAATTGAATAGTCAATTCCTAAGCCTAGTACAACTGGAGCTACTGCAATAGTTAAAATTGTATATTCCATTTCTAAAACATCTAGTAAACCATAGGTCCAGATTAACGACGCCGTTAGTGCTGCTAAGGGGAAACCTACGAACCTAATTGATCTAAATGCAGCGGCTAAGATAATTACAACAAGAAGAATTGAGATTCCCAATAGTACTACTAATTGACTGAGTGATTCTCGATTTAATTCGTCACTAATTAGACCATCAGATAGTGATTGAAATCGTAAATTATTATTTTCTCCTGCTTCATTAAAGAAATTCCGAAGTTGAACTTCTGCCATGACTTGAGAGGTTGTATCTTGTTGATTTCTTATTTCTAGAATCCAAAGAGTACTATTTGCATATGGCACGGGTTCTGGTTGATTCTTATCTTCTAACCATGAACAGATTGCATCGTAATCTAAGTCTTTGTGAACTAATGCCATTCTACCTAATGATGCTGCATTTCTAAGATCTTCATCAGCACCATCTGCACATGTTGTCCCTTCTTCTACAGTTTCATTAAGGTACGATGCCCAATCATCGAAATCGGATAGAATTGAATCACTTCCTTTTTCATCTAATGCTAATTGAAGAATTCCCGGTGCAGAGATATTTGATAATATCAATGAAGATCTTAATTCTGATTCATGTTCCATTTGTGAAAGAATTTCTTCTTGCTCTATTATCGCATTCCAATCAAGCGCATTTCCTCCGTCATCTGATGTTACATGAACATAGAAAGGGACACCAGTTTCAAACAATTGTTCCTCGACAGAATTAATGATCATATCATCGTCACCAGGCGGCATAAATGTTGTTAGATCTGTATTGAATGAAGGGGGGTCACTGAAACCGATTGCAAAGATTCCAGTCAACATTACTGCTAGTATGATTATTGGAAGAGATGCACGTTCAAGGATAGCAGTTAACGCGGAGTCTCGGGGGTCTACCGTACGAGACATGATTCTCTCCGTGGGTGAACAGGCGATAATTCCAGCGGTATAATCGTCTAATATTCTATAACTTGTTAAAAATCGAATATGTTCCAAGTGGAAGCCCTCAAAAAGGGGTCATCTCTCGCGAGATACATGGCAATGAAGGTTCTACTAAAGGAAGGCGCAGAATTGAGGATCCGAATCAGTGATGAAGATCATACTACTTTGCATCTTTTTAGGAGTCGGCTAAATGCTCACAAAGACATCGAATACTGTAATTATTTTAGCGGTCATCCAGATCTAGATGACCCTGAGATTTACATTCGAGCAAATAAAGGTAAAGACCCAGTAAAGATTCTGAAATCTGTAGTGAAGGAAGCATCAAAGGATTTCGCTTCTCTTTCTCTATGACAGGTCCGGTGAGGACGTGTCTAGTCCAGATGGAATGGATTCATCCGTTGGCCTAGATACATTTGCAACAACTCTACCTGGAATTTTTGGTGTTCTAAAGATGAGAGCAGAAGATTTTCGTGTTGAAGAAGTTGGAAAAATCCCTGCTCTAGACCACAAAGGTCGATTTACATTGGTTAAAGTAACTCTCCGTGATTGGGAAACAAATCGATTTATTCGTAGATTTACTAGTGCATTGAAAATTAATCGAAATAGAATTTGGTTTTCTGGAACCAAAGACAAGAAAGCAGTAACTACTCAGTTGATGGTTGTCGATGCACCCGTTTCTCGTGTTGAAGATGTTGAAATAAAAGACGTAGATATTGATGTCATTGGAAGAACACATCAGAAGGTAGCAATGGGGGCTCATTCTGCCAATCGTTTCACTATTGTTGTAAGAGGTTGTGTAGACGAAAATGGTACTCCTCTAGATGCTAGAGATGCAATGTCTAGAGCTTTAGCAATTCGGGAAATGATGGAAGAATCTCTTGGGGAAGGGATCTTCCCTAATTGGGTTGGTCCACAACGATTTGGTTCGTTACGTCCAGTAACTCCTGTTGTTGGTAGGTTTATTGTCAATGATGACTATGAAGCTGCAGTTTCCACATACTTGGGCATGGAAGGTTTATTCGAAGATCAAGAAACACATGACTTTAGAAAAATGTGGAGAGATACAGGAGATGCTGAAGCATGCCTAGAAATTATTCCAAAACATCTAGGATATGAAAGATCAATGTTGGAGTCATATGTTAAATCACCAGATAATCATGTTAAATCATTTTCAACGTTACCTAGAAATCTTCAATTGATGATGATTCATTCTCTTCAATCAATGGCATTCAATCACGTACTCGGTTCCAGACTTGAATTAGGATTGCCTCTTGCAGAACCAATGGTCGGAGATGTAGTTGCTCCATTATCTAGTGAAGGAAAAATAGATGCAGGAAAGTCAGCAATAGTAGATGAGACAAATCTTGCTCGATGTATTAGAAATTGTATGTTTAGAAGATTATCAGTGACTGGACCTCTTCCAGGGGTCACAGGGAATCTTGCTGAGGGAAAGCCTGGAGAAATAGAATCAGATATTTTTAACAAACTTAAATTCAATGACATTGATTGGAATGTTCACAGCATCCC
>CENX01420115.1_pt1 | contig 34064 bp, 32 predicted proteins | sample 361321 | NCBI WGS metagenome assembly CENX01 (sample SAMEA2619678, study PRJEB7988) | marine metagenome | isolation source: saline water (ENVO:00002010), including | reverse complement strand
ACCGCTGCGTACATGAAGTATCTATGTAGGTTTTGAATAACTAGAAGTCTTGTCTCTCCTGAATATTCATTCCAAGGTGTTGAGACTGCACAACCAGTAGGTTGTTGAAAAAAAGCACGATAGTATGCCTTACGGTAGTAGTAGCAAGTACCTCTGAATCCGGCTGGGAAAATAAGTATAAACATTGCAGGAGACATCCACGCAAGTGCTACAGGCACCATAGATCCTAATTCTCCTGATCCTGGAATGATGAGTGGAGAATATAGGGGACTTAGAACGTGACTTCCAGTGTTTTCAATTGCCATTGTTCCAGCACCATGTCCTACTCCTGCAGAATATCCGAAATCAGAAAAAATCCAAAAATCGGCTTCCATAAAGCCTCTCCATGTGGCATAAATTATCATGAATCCAAGATATGAAGCCATTGCTGTAGGTCCTTTCCACCAACCGTCTGTTCGATCAGTTTGCCCTAATCCTTTTTTCATAGGGAGTTTGACTGGTTCCCCCATATCCATCCCTAATTGGTGGATAGAGAGAGAGGTGATAAGCAATTGCATTGAACCATAAGTAGAATTAAGCTAATGAATCGTAGTCTGCCTCTGCTTCTTCAATTTCAACTTCATGAACATCCATCTGAGCAAGTTGGAGTTTTCCGCTAAGTTCGTCATTCACTGCGTGCCAGTAAGAGTATGCTTCGATTACCCATATCCCCGACTCTCTAGTGCCATTGCCGCTGCCCTTTACTCCTCCAAATGGAAGATGTGCTTCAGCTCCTGTGGTTGAATTATTGATTCCTGTCATTCCTGCTTTGATTCCAGTCTTGTAACGATATGCCTCCAATCGATCGTTGGTGTATATGGCCGAAGAAAGACCGTATGGAGATGCATTTGCTAGGTGTAGGCCATGTTCAAAATCTCTTGCTTTAACAATTGTAACAGCAGGTCCAAAAATCTCTTCATGAAAACATTCCATATCTTCAGTTACATCAACGTAAACATGAGGCCACATGAAAACTCCTTCGCTAGGATCTCCTTGGAAATTTTCTGGTTTGTTTTCTTTACTTATTCTTCCATTACCCCAAATCTTAGTTGCTCCACTCGACTCACACATCTCAATTGCTTCAAGGAAGTCTTTAGCGTATTTTTCCGAAAGCATAGAACCGTAAAGAACTCCGTCATAATGCATTGAATTACCAATTTTTGTAGACTTTACTTTTTCCATAAATAGTTCAACAAACTCATCGTAAATATCTTCGTGAATAATCAGATTACCTAGACTAGTGCATCTTTGGCCCGCAGTTCCAAAACCAGCCCAATATGCTCCTTCTACTGCATTTTCAAGATTTGCAGATGGCATTATCACTAACGGATTTTTTCCACCCAATTCTAAACTTGCTGAAACAAGATTACGTCCACATGCCTCTCCTATCATTTTACCAACTGCTGTACTTCCTGTGAAGGATATTTTGTCTACCATTCCTAGATCAACAGCATCTACAAGGTGTTGGCCAGCGCCACTTCCCTTTCCATGAATGAGGTTGATGACTCCATTAGGGAGACCTGCTTCATGCATTAGTCGAGCAAGAGCAAATGACAACAACGGTGAATCCTGTGGAGATTTCCAGACACATGTGTTTCCACACATTATTGCAGGAATCATTTTCCAAAAAGGAACCGCTGAAGGAAAATTACATGCATTAATAATTCCACAAACACCCAATGGTCTTCTGTAGGTGAATAATTCCTTATCAGGCAATTCAGAATTTACTGTTTGTCCGTATAGTCTTCGTCCTTCTGATTGGAAGAATAGACATGTGTCTATCGCTTCTTGTACTTCTCCACCACATTCTTTCAGAGTTTTTCCAATCTCCCTAGCTTGTAATCTAACAATTTCTTCCTTATGGTCCATTAATAATCGACCCATATTTCCGATTACTTGTCCACGAGTTGGTGCAGGCGTAGATGCCCATTTTGGAAATGCATCTCTTGCTGCATTAAGTGCAGAGTGAACATCTTCTTTGGTTGATAGCGGAAATTCTCCAATTTCATCAGAAATAATTGCAGGGTTGGTTGAAACGAATGTCTCTCCGTCTGACGATAAACTTAGGTTTCCGTTGATGATATTATATCCTCTAATCTTTGGAGATCCGTTAGGATTGTTCGCTTCCATTACTTCAAACCCGGTCGATAGCACATGTGTCATGACCCATGGCAGCCGGGATTAATCCTTCAATGTGGCGAAACATCAATTGAGTATTCTAAGTCCTTTAATAACCCCGAAAACAACAGAGATTCAATTGGGGTGGCAAGATGGCGGACGATGGAGAATCAGTTACTTTACGTGTTGCGAAAGCAATACCTAGCGATGTAGGACATGGTCGCGCGCGCGTCCCATTCAATAATGACCTCGATCTAAAACCAGGAGATATTATCGAAATCTCTGGAGAGAGCAAGACAGCTGCTGTTGTTTGGAGATGTAGACCCGAAGACGCAAGTCTTGGAGTAATTCGCGTAGACGGGATAATTAGAAAGAATGCTGGAGTAAGTCTTGGCGACCGAGTTGAAATCAGGAAAGTGGAAGTCAAAAAATGCGAACGTTTAGTGTTGTCTCCAGTAATGGCTAAACAACAAAAAGTAAGATTTGGCCCTGGAATAGAAGGTTTTGCTCGAAGAGGTCTGAATAAGAGACCGGTCGTTGCTGGAGATAGGATATTTATCCCCGGAATGACATTGTTTGCCGAAGCTCTTCCCTTTGCAATTGTATCAACTAAACCGAAGGGAATTGTTCAGGTTGCGCCTGAAACGGAAATAGTCATCAAAGAAGAGGTATTTGATGAGGAAGATGATTCTGGAACCCAGTCTATTGCTTACGAAGATATTGGGGGATTAGGGAATCAATTGCAGAAAGTCCGAGAAATGATTGAACTTCCCCTCAAACATCCAATTTTATTTCGTCGTTTAGGAATAGATCCTCCTAAAGGTGTCTTACTACATGGTCCACCTGGAACAGGAAAGACCATGATTGCTAAAGCTGTTGCTTCAGAAACTAACGCTCATTTTTCCTCAATTAATGGCCCAGAAATTATTTCTAAATACTATGGCGAATCCGAAAAAGCGTTACGTGAAATATTTGATGAAGCTACTCAAAATGCTCCAGCAATCATTTTCATCGATGAATTAGATAGTATTGCTCCTAAACGTGAAGATGTAACTGGTGAAGTTGAACGAAGAGTAGTTGCTCAACTTTTGACACTAATGGACGGAATGCAAGGTCGAGATAATGTAATTGTTATCGGTGCAACAAATCGCCGTGATGCAATTGATCAAGCATTAAGAAGACCTGGTAGGTTTGATAGAGAACTTGAGATTGGAGTACCTGATAGAGAAGGTCGTCGTGAAATAGTAGATATCCATACTAGGGGGATGCCGATTAGTGATGACTTCGAAATCGAATGGGTTTTGGAAAATTCATATGGATTTGTAGGTGCAGATATTAATGCTCTAGTCCGAGAAGCAGCAATGAAAGCTCTACGTAGATATTTACCTGAAATAGATCTTGATGAGGAAGACATACCTACAGAGGTTCTTGAAAAGATGGAAGTAAAGATGATTGATTTCCGTGAAGCTATTAAGGATATAGAACCGAGCGCATTAAGAGAAATTTATGTTGAAATTCCAGAGGTAAGTTGGGATCAAGTAGGTGGACTTCAAGAGATTAAAGATCGTTTGAAAGAGAGCATTGAATGGCCTTTAACTCAACCTGAATTATTCGCTCATTTTGGAGTAAAACCTCCGAGAGGAGTGCTTCTTTTCGGCGCACCTGGTACCGGAAAAACGCTTATCGCTAAAGCAATCGCTAACGAGGCAAAAGCAAATTTCATTTCAGTCAAGGGTCCTGAAATGATATCTAAATGGGTAGGTGAATCAGAAAGAGGGATTCGAGAGGTATTCAAGAAGGCTAAGCAAGCTGCACCCAGTATAATTTTCCTTGATGAATTTGAGTCTATTGCTGGAGCAAGAGTTGAGAATAGAGGAGAAGGAAGTGATGTAATGAATCGAGTAGTAAATCAATTACTTTCTTCAATGGACGGGGTTGAAGCTCTTGAAGGAGTGATAGTAATTGCTGCTACAAATAGGCCTGAGATGATAGATCCGGCTCTTCTTCGTTCAGGTAGATTTGAACGAGTATTACATGTCCCGCCTCCTGATGAAGCTTCAATTAAAGAAATATTGAAGATTCATACTGCAGAAATGCCTCTAGGAAAGTTTGATCTGTCTTCATTTGCCAATACATTGAATGGTTATACTGGAGCAGATATTGAAGCAGTATGTAGAGAAGCGGCATTAATTGCAATGAGGGCAGGAAGAAAGAGCATTTCTTCAAAACACTTTGATGAGGCAGTAAATAGGGTAAGGCCTACTGTAACTCCAGATATGATGCAATATTATGAGAAGTTGCAAGATATGTTAACTAGCGGATTAGATTCTATCCGTAGAAATAACGATGGTCTCAGAGGTATCGAATCAGTTTGAGGTGTTCAATGCCAGCCACATTCACTCGCGAACTTCTTTCTAGAGAAGTTAGAGATAAAAATGGGGATGTACTTGGGCATGTTGCAGACTTAATTTTCGACACACATACTGGAAGTGTAACTTTTGTATTAATAAGAATTCATTCTGATTTAGATCCTTCCCAGTTACCCTGGCCGTCCGAATTAGGAATGATTTCATTGCCTATCGATGAAGTTAGAGAGATATCATCTATAATTCACTTACATCGTTGAATCATCATTGTACTTGTGCGCATAACCGTCTTAAGGCTTGTATGCGCGTCTGAACTTTGCTCCAGTCTATGGAGGGTGAACTTATGGCGGTACCGAGCCTCTCTGGAGTTGGAAATTGGCTTCGTTCACCTTCCGGAAAAAGAATGGTCGCTTTGTCTTTGTTTTATCTCACATTAGGACTTCTCTTTTCAACCGTTGCGGGCACATATATTACGCGTTCAGAAGTCCATCAAAGTGCATACGGTGAAGATTGGAATGATATGAGTGCATTTAGAGCAGATATCAAGAATCAAGGAATAACAACAACTAGTATTGTAAGTAGTCCATTATTGTTAGAAGAAATACAATCTCCACGTGATACTGTTTTTGTTGTTTCAGGGATTGAAAGAGATACTATTTCACTTCCTAGATTTAGTGCAGATAGTAGTGTTATTCAGTTGGTAGAAGGATTAGGATACTCTACATCAGAAATTGACGCCATAAGCAATTTTGTTGAACGGGGGGGGACCATAGTTGTTTTAGATGACTTTGGGTATGCACAAGGATTAGCTGATGAGTTTGGATTAGGATTCAGTGGTCATCAGTTATATGATACTCAAACTTGGGATCCTGATTTAGATTTCAATTATGTATGGTTGAATATCACTAATGGTTTCAATTATTCCACATCATCCGGATCTAGAACTAATACTAATCCTTGTATTGCTGATGAAGATTCAGATGGAACTCCAGATTTCTTAGAGGGAATAGTAGTTCCAACAACAGAAGAATTGGGACTTTGTTCACATCGTTGGGACTCTATTAGTGCAACTTACAATATGGATCCTGGTTATGACTTGTTACTGAATCAACCTAGTGCTTTTGATAAAGGTGAAGCAGGTGAAAATTCAGATGATAATTTGTATCCTATTGGATTCTCTACTCAAGATGCTTATTTAGATACTAACAATGATGGAAAGTTGACTGTAGGATTCAGTGGAACTGATGCTGGTTCTGATGAACAAGGTCCATTTGCAATGTATGTGAAATATTGTCGCTCCAGAAATTGTGACAATCCTGATTCAGGAAGAGCTTACTTCGTGACAGATGGAAGTTTGTTGGTGAATTCAATTTACGACACTGAAGGAGTAGAGAGTGGAGCATATGGTGAATTCAACAAGACTCCTGACATAAATGATAATCGTCGATGGGCTCTAGATTTGATTGCAGAAGCGTTGATGTCAAATGATGGAAATGCTAGCATCTCATCAGATGCTCAAGTTATATTCGATGAGAGTAGACATCAACAACCTAGTTTTATGGGAGATACATACAATCTACTCTATTACATTCTGATTTATTTCACTAATGATTGGATGGCAATGTTATTGATGTTCTTAGGTTTATTTGTTCTCTTTGAATTTATTATTATCAAAAAGTTAGATCCTGAGCCATGGCGACACGTTTTCAGCATTATTTACTATGGATATGGAGATTCTCGAAGATACGAATATTATGGAAGAGCTAATAAAATTAAACAGATTCTTTTGACTAGGGTAAGAAATGTAAATTCATTAACAAGAGAAGAATTCGATGCTCTTCCTGCTAGAGATTTACAGAAGATGGTTGATGACCCAGTATTGATTAAATTTATTTTTGAAGATAGACGGTATTCAATGGAAGAAATGATCGCAGTAATCAAAAGAATCAAGACTTGGGGGCGACGTTAAATGTGGACTAGAAAAGCGTCAATTCTTGGGGCAGGAGGAGTATCACTCGTTCTCGTAGGAATGATGATGTCTAATTTCCAAATGATGGTTTTTGGTGTAGCATTCGTTGCATTCCTAGCAGTTAATTCATGGATTACTGGTCATGGAGATATTCAAGTCGTTCGTACTTTAAGTGCTGATAATTTGTATAAAGGTGATGATTTGTACGTTGAATTAGAAATTACTAATCCTTCTTGGCGTAGAACTCAACAATTGGAGATATATGACAATGTTCCTCATGAGATGAAGTTACGTAGTGGCCTTAATTACATGCGTGTAAATCTTGGCCCAGGAGAGACAACTCGAGTTAGATATGTTTTGAGATGCCCCTTGAGAGGCCACTATTCTATTGGGCCAATATCAATTCGTTATCGTGATTCCTTCAACTTATTTTCTCAAGAAATGTATGTGGATCATCGTTCTGATTTGATAGTATTCCCTCAGGTTCGAGAAATTGAGGAAGCTATGGTGAGAAGTCGTACTCCCAAAATGTATACTGGAGCGACAACATTGCGAACTCCAGGTCCAGGTACAGAATTTTTCAGTTTACGTGAATATGTTCCAGGTGATCCATTCAAGATAATTAATTGGAAAGCGTTTGCTCGAACAGGTCAACTAATTGTCAATGAGAAATGTAGGGATGCTGTTACTGATGTCTTTATTCTAGTTGATAGCAGAGATATTAGTAGAATAGGTACAGTTCTCAAGAATCCATTAGAGGTAGGCACAGTCGCTGCAGCATCTTTAGCTTCATATTTCATTAAACGAAGAGATAGCGTAGCACTAGCAGTATATGATGAACGACTTTCTTTCTTACCGCCTGATACAGGCGATAAGCAGTATTTCAAAATTTTAAGCAGTCTTGCTGGCGTTGCACCTAAGGGGGCAATGCCTCTACAGGCAGTTACAAATGCTCTCTCTTCACGATTTAGTCGTGGTTCACCTGTATTCATTATCAGTGCCTTAGAAGGGGATGGAACCACAATTCCAGCCATTAGAGACTTAGCTGGTAGAGGTCATGAAGTAATTATTTTGAGTCCTAGTAGCGTTGACTTTGAGCGTTTAGTTAGTCGCATTCCTAGAACTTCGTACGAAGTCCTAAAATTAGAGAGACAGAATAGACTTACTGCATTAGCTGGATTTGGTGCTAGAGTAATTGATTGGATGCCTGATGTTGAATTGTCTCAAGCATTATTGCAGGTGAAAATGGGGTGATATAATGGCTGATGATGTTGCAATTCAGAGTGAAGGAATAGAGACGTTACATCTCAAGGTTCTTCGACGAAAATGGCAAATTCTAGCTTTACAAATTACAGCTACAATTTCGTTATTTTCTATGTATATTATGATGACTCGTACATATGGATCATGTGATATTATTGATTCTACTTCGTGGTGCCCGGCTTTAGATCATACTCTTACTTTGAGTGCTTTACAACAATTTCTTGTCTTACAGCCTGATCCTCTATCTTTGCCAATCCCAAATTGGATGACTGGAGTAGGAAATTCTGGAGATGGACGGTATTGGATGCCTTTGTTTGTGATTTCAATTCTTGTTGCAGGATGGACAATTCTAGGTTTACAAACCGCTAAATTGAGAAGAAGAGTAAATATGGGAATCCTAGGTTTTGCTTTGTTATATTTGGCAGGACTATTTGTGATAACTTGGTTAATTGGAATGATATTTAGTTTCGATTTATATCTTCCATTTGGACAAATTGATTCGAATAAAAATCATGTTGAATATCTAGTAGGTCCTCTATTATTGTATATTCAGGTCTTTGTTCTAGTGTTTTATTTCCTCCCAGTTATTTCAGGTTTACTTGGTATTTGGGGAATGTCAAAATCCAGGATATCTTGGGCAATAGGTTCTACAATAATTTACCTTGGACTTCATGCACTTTTATCATACGAGGGAGTTCGTTCTACTATCGAACTTAATCTAAGCGCTCTACCAGTACAGATTGGAGATGCAACTGAATGGGGAGGATTAGTCGCTCCAGAAATTGTACCTTTATTGATCATCAGTTTACTTCTAATGGTATTCTTAGAGTCTGGATTTGCCACTATTCGTTATGTTGAATATGCATTCAAATTACCTGAATCTTGTAAGAAAGATCCTGAATATGTTAGTCAATTTGACAATATCCTAAATGTTCATCTTCAACAGACGGTTGGTGTAAGCTTCTTTGTAGGTTTAGTCACCGCTCTCGCATTGAAATTTGATGATTTAATTGTTGATCTTGTTTCTGTTTTTGAAGGCTCTCAGTGGAGTGAACAAGTCAAAGAGTCTCTTGAACTTCAGTTAACATACGGGACAGTAATTTCTGCAATGATTTTTGTTATATTTATTGCTGGTTTACGTTATATTATTCCTTGGCCAAGAATTTCGGGATTAATTGAAAAAGGAATACGCCAAATCAGGGACCAATCAGTTTGATTATCTATCTACTAACTTTGACATTAATTCAGCTATTAGTAAAGCAAAAAGTGTCCCAGGAAAACATGTAAGAAGAACTATTGTTTGATTATTAATGCCAAAATCTTGTTGCATTGAAAACCATGAACCTCCGAAAATAATTGAAAATCCAATAATTAGACAAATTATGTTCCATAATCGTTGATTTTTGTATTTCCCTAATGTTTCTTCTCTGCCGAGAAGAGTCATATTTTCATCGCTATTCATTTGACATCACCTTAGATATCTAGATCAGATAGATCTTCTTCGAGCGAACTCAACGCATCTCTTTCTGATGGGTTAGATGGCATAGAAATTCCATTCATTGTAGAATCTCTTTGACGTTTCATGTTATCAATCGCTCTAACTTGTTCTTCAGTTTCTCTCATTTGCTGTATTTCCTCAGAACCGATAATCGCAGATGTAGGGACTAACCCAAGATCTGAACGATCAGAGATACTAACACCGTGTGTGTCTGATGGTTCTTCAAGACGTTCCCAAGTGTTCTTATTGTTTCCTTGATTACTTTCTATAGTATTATTTTCATCATCTTTTCTTTCTGGATCCATTTCTTCCAGTGCTCTAGTATCAACTTCAGGACGCTGCACTCCACTTAATCTGCCTGTTTCAAAAGGAAGCATTCCGACATTTTGGAATTTCCATATTGGTCCATTGAATGAGCCTTCATCTCCTGACATTACATCCAATCTCTTTGACATCCTTTCTAATGCTTCAATAGTTGAAGCAATATCTACAGAAGATCCTGCATCTCGCATATCAGCATCAATGTATATGTCATCTAGAGCTGAACGAATTAGGGATTGAGTTTCTGATGCAATTCTGGGTAATGCTTCGGGCCGATTCATCATTCTTTCAATTGATTCAATTCGACTTACGGGCATACCTAGATCATTTAGACTCCGCAATACATCTTGCATTTGACCAATTACCGTTGCAGCCTCTTCGTAACCCCTGATAATTTCTTCAAGGTCTATCACAACATCAGTAACTATTTGTCCTAACATATGATGTAACCGTTGTTGTACTGACCATCTAGTTAATCCTCGAACTGCTGATGCAGTTTCTGGAGCTTGTTGTTCTAATAGTTCTACTACTTCTGACGAAAGTAGATATCTAGGTGTTGCTGCAACTTCGTCGACAGTATGTTGGATTACTGCCAATCCTCTTTCTACAGCCCTATCGAGTAGAACCATAGATAATCCTCTACTCCTAGCATTTTCCATTCTTTCTAGTACTGGTTCTAGAGCTTTGAGACCATCTTCATCAAGGAGCGCTCTTGCAAGAGGCTCTTCTTGAAGACGTGCACGAATACGTTCTGCTTCTGCAATATCGACTAGTGCTTGTTCATGAGCATCGGTTAATTCCTCAGCATCAGTTAAAATCTCACGTAATTCTCCTTCTGAATGAGCTTTTCTTGCGTCAAGATCTCCTAATTCCCTCATTAATGTCCTTCTTTCAGTCATTAATTCTTTGAGTTCAGTTTGCAATAGATTTTGCCGTCTTTCCAAATCATTAACTCTACCTCGATCTTCATCGATTTGTCTTCTAATTGTATGCAAATCGCCCTCAAGAGCGGCTACTTCTACTCTATGATTTCTCATACGTGTTTCTGCTTCTTTTGTTTCTGCTTCAGCATGACGATGTCTTTCTCGCAATGATCCTACTTGCTCTCCTAGAACTCTTTGAACTCGTTCGTCTTCTGATAAAGCAGTTCTGACTTGGTCCAACCTGGCTTCAGAATTTTCCAATGTGGATTTTACTTCTGCTTCCTTTTTCATCAATTCCTCTAATTCTTCTTGTAGTTCAGCGCGTTTTTTACTTTCTCCGATAGCTGAAGCGATTTCTGAAGCCTTTCTCTCCACTTGGTGTTCGAGTTCAGCTACTCGTTTCGATAATGCATCGGCTCGATTCTTATCTGACTCAGCGTCTTTCCCAGATTTTTCCTTGGCTAACATCGCTTGATCTAGTTGATTCGACATTTCTCTTGCTCTTTCGTTTGCATCGTCTAGTAATGCACTCTTTGCAGTGGCAGTATTTTCAGCCTTATTTTTCTGAAGTTGCTCTTCTTCGAGCAGACGTTCTAATCGTCCTCTTTCTCTTTCTAGACCTATTTTGTCTTCTTCAAGCCTATTTATCCTGTCTAGAATTTGCCTGTCTTCAGGTTGTAATACTCGTCCGCCTCGTGAAGTTGGTAGAATCTTCGACATCGGCAAACCTCCTGTATCCAAGAGTTTCCATTGAGATTTTGCAGTTTCTATCGATTCCATCCCCATCTCAAATCGATATAATCTATCAAGACGTTCAGTAAGTAGGGTCTTTCTACTTTCAGAACGAGTTCTAACAGTAGCTATCGAGTGTGAAAGAGTAGCTAGTGTGAACCCTGAAACATTACCATTCCCTAGTGTCAATCGTGCTGCTCTTTCAAGACGATGTAGTTGAAGATCTGCACTAGGAGATGAAAGATCTTTGATTATTTGTTCAAACTCTCTTTCTTGTGTTCCAATTAATCCAGTTGGGATTCCATCAATGAGGAGTAAGTATACGGGTTCTTTCTTTCCTTCAGTTCTGATATGTCCTGTTATATCTTGCATTTTAGATGTAGATAGCATAGAGATAAGTGCATCTACTCCTCCTTTACCTTCCCGTACCACAAATCCATCTGATGGTGGTTTTATCTCAGCATCTGGATCAATTTTAGGTTCTATCATTGTGGATGCAGCATTCATTAGTAGAGTCATCGGATCTGCCCCTCCTGTTGTCCAAATTGCTAATCCTGCTCCACCATCTCTAGCGACAGTCATTTCATGATCGTCGAATGCTTGTCTGTACCATGGTGCTGGTGATGCACCCATCAATTGAGTTAACGCATCCATTCCTTTGAGTTGTGCATCTAAATCTGCTGAAAGTGCATCTGGTTCTCCAGGTGGAGAACCGGATGAATGTATCAATATGCCATCTTCAAACGCTAATGCGGATATTACGCCGGTCTCTTCTGCTAATGCATCAACGATTAGTGGCCATTCATTGGTAGATGCAGGAAGTCTTCTTCCGGCTAACCCTAATGTTCCTAATAAAGCTGAATCAGCCAATGATTCGGGAATCCCATCAATTAGTCTTCTTACTTCTTCCAATACTAGGGAATATGCTCGATGTTTCAATTCATGTGCATCTTCTAATTCGACTAATCGTGCTTTACCTGCTTGCCCTCCAACATAATGTCTTTTTTCTTCAGCTTCTGTTATCCAACCAACTACTCGTCCACCTGCGATTATCCTGTGTGCACAAGGAGCACGTGATTTCGGTTTGTAAGTAGAAACCACTCCACACTCAAAGTCCATTATTTCATTCATTGCACTTCCATCGAATCCTTGATCGATTGCATCTCCGTGAGGTAGTTCAAACATCTAATCACCCTAATAATTCCGCGAGGTCATTGTTGGTACGTCTTGCTTCGTGAGCGCAACGCCCCAATCTTTTTCCTGAATCCAAATCCAACCAAAGTACTGCATCATCTCCAGTAGCCGAGGCATAGAATGCACAATTCTCTCCCTCAGCCCACCATTCCAATAGTTTGCCTATTCCACTTTCTGTGGCAATTCGTTCAGCCCGAGTCCAACTATGAACTGAGTTATTGAAATCCCCTCCGTCTAACCCCTTTCCATCAAAAGTAAACAGATTAGAATTGGTCACACCAGGTAGGTGTTTGAAGGCTCTAACTACATTGATCGGCATGTATCAAAACGTTGGAGGGAATATACGCCTTCTTGTACTTGTCCCTTATATTGGACTAAGGTGGTGTTTTGAAAGAAAATTAAAGATATCCGAAATTTGAATGTAAACTATTATTCAATTGAGGAAACAACCATTCCTATGGAAATTGAATTTTTCAATTGAAGAAAAGAATTTGCAATTGAAAAATTAAACGATTTATTCAAACCATTTTGCGTCAGCCCATAGGTATGAGTGTGGCATTAGAGGTACATACATGCTCGAGATGTGATCATGATTCGATTATTCACCAACCATATAGCGGCCTCCATCTATGTGGAATTCATCTTATTGAATCAGTAAGAAAGCGAATAGCAAAATCTCTGCGTAAGCAATTGATCCTACCAAAAAACTCTATCAAATCATTAGGTCGTCCTTTTCGGGTTTTAGTCGCTATTTCTGGTGGAAAAGATTCAGCGATTCTGCTCTATTTTATGCATAGTATTCTTGGTATGAGAAGAGATGTAGAGTTAATTGCAGGAGTTGTAGATGAAGGAATAGATGGTTATAGATCTCCTTCCATCGATTGTGCAGAAAAATTGTGTACTATGTTGGATGTACAATTTGAACGAATTTCTTATCCTGATTTGTCCTTTCCTGAAATGGATAATGTTGTAGAATTATTGCCTAAAATTTCTGAAAATAATGTCGAGGCTGATGGAATGATGCCTTGCAGTTTTTGTGGTGTTTTTAGAAGGCAAGGTTTGAATTCATTAGCAAATCGAATAGGAGCAGATGTAATGGCATTAGGGCATAATCTTGATGATGTAGCTCAATCTGTTCTAATGAATATGCAAAAAGGCGAGGTGGATCGTACTGCAAGATTAGCCCCTCATACTACTCAGCCTATTGAAGGATTAGCGCCTAGAATTGTTCCACTTCGTTGGATACCTGAACAAGAGATACATGCTGCTGCAATCCAACTAAATCTCCCAATTCATCATGGAGATTGCCCTCATGCGGGTGGTGCAATGCGTCAAAGAAGTCGTGATATTATCGCTACTATTGAGAAAGATATTCCTGGTAGTCGCCATGGTTTGGTTCAATCGATGGATAGGATTAGAGAATTAGCATCACAATCAAAAAATGCCTCTAAGATTCTATCTTGTGAAAGATGTGGAGAACCTACTAGTCGTCCAGTTTGTCAATCCTGTACCATGAAGGAATGGTTTGAATGAATGATGAGAATTCAAAAAATATTTGGAAATATATTCAACAAGCAGGAGATAAATTAGTTGGGAAATTACCTCCTTCCAAATATCATCCTAAGGGCAGAAATCCATATGCTCATGTTGCAATTTGTGTGAAGGAAAAATTTGGTCAATCATACAAAGAAATCCCAGATGAAAGAAGGACAGAGGTCTTAGAGTTCATTGATAAGTTGGTTGAAAACCAATTATAGATTTTGGAAATATGTCTTATTGCTTTCGATCACGGAAAAATCGTCTACTACATTCAGCACAGGTTTTCTTGTATCTTGCTGAATTCTTTTCTATACGAACGTCATCACATTCTTCACATCTAACCAACTTAGGTAACGTAGAAACTTCATCTAAGTCTGAGACTTTCCACCTTCTCCAATCCCATCCACAATCAGTACACTCTAGGATTAAATGACGTTGAGATGTTGTTCCTAATTTTACACCTGCATTATTACATCGTTGCGCTGGTGCTGATTCATCATCCTCTTTTCGACGTAATAATTCCCAAACTGGACAATCGACATCTTCTAAAATTTGGGCAGAAACTTTAGCTGTATACCGTTCAGGGGTACATTCACGGCAGGAGCCGATTATATTTCCGTGTTCACAAAACATAACATCAACCAATACAAATTTAAAAATCATTCAATAGGACGTTGAATTGCTTTAATCTCTAGGAATTCTTCTAGTCCATCCATCCCTAATTCTCTACCATTGCCTGATTGTTTGTAGCCTCCAAATGGCGCACTAATATTGAATGGTCCTCCATTGACACTAACTTGTCCAGTTCTCATCTTCTTAGCAAATTGCATGGCTCTTTCATCCGTTCCCCAAACACCGCCTGAAAGTCCATATATCGAATCATTTGCTAATTCTAACGCTTCTTCTTCAGTTTCATAGGTTGCGATTACTAATACAGGGCCAAAAATCTCTTCTTTCCAAATTTTCATATCTGGTGTTACGTTTGAGAAGGCAGTAGGGCGTACAAAGAATCCATTATCGCACCCTTCTGGCATTCCTTCTCCTCCTGCGATTAATTGTGCACCTTCATCAATCCCTGATGTAATAAAAGAAAGAACACTTAGTTGTTGTTTTTTCGAAACCATTGGACCACAACGTGTATTTTCATTTAATGGATCACCTGGAGTATATCCGTTTACTCGACTTGATACAATTTCAATAATCTCATCTTCGCAACTTTTTGGAATTATGAGTCTAGTTAGTGCAGAACATGTTTGTCCTGAATTTTGGTAGCATGCACCAATTGCTGATTTAGCTGCACGAATAACATTCGCATCATCTAGAATTACGTTTGCACTCTTTCCTCCAAGTTCTAATGTAACTCGTTTTACAGTTGCTGCTGCTGCTTGAGAAACTCTTACTCCAGCGGAGGTAGAACCAGTAAAAGACACCATGTCAATATCCGGGTGACTAGATAGAACTTCACCTACTTCACTTCCATGCCCACTAACTAAATTGAAAACACCGGGAGGTAGTCCTATGTCATGTAAAATATCAGCAAGTAAAAATGCATTAAGAGGGGCTTCTTTTGATGGTTTGAGTATCATTGTACAACCAGCAGCGATTGCGGGTGCTACTTTACCTATAATTTGGTGAAGAGGGAAATTCCATGGAGTAATGAATGCGCATACTCCAATCGGTTCCTTTACAATCAACGAATTTCTTATTTCATGTTCCCATTCAAATCCTTCTAACATTTTAGCATACGATCTAGAAACAACTCTGGGAGTTCCAACCATAGCCATCCGACTGTATCCGATAGGAGTTCCAACCTCCGCTGTAATTGTTTGAGCCAGTTCCTCTGTTAGTTCTTTTAATGCAGTTGATAAATCATTGAGAATTTTTATTCTTTCTTCAATAGGACTAATTGACCAGGATTCAAAAGCGGATCTTGCTGCGGATACTGCATGATTTATGTCATCAGTATTTCCTACAGGAACAGAACCAATTATGTCTTCAGTAGTTGGATTAATGACTTGAATTTCACCTTCTCCATGGGGTCGCACCCATTTGCCTCCAATGTAGAGTTCCTCGCGTCGCATTGTACGGGGGAAGAATCCGTATCTTATGACTTTCATGCAATTGAAGTGTAAGTACCTCTACGGGTGACTATGGTAGTGGATGTGGCGAAGGAAGGTTCTACCGCGATTGTTACACTTTCTGGAACAACCTCTAGGAATGCATTTGATTCGACTAGTATTGCTTTGATTTCTTCTACACTCAACGGATTGATGGATGACCCAGAGGTTAGATCAATAGTATTAACAGGAACAGGTCGCGTATTTTGCGCAGGTGCGAATATAGATTCGTTTCAAGAGGCAATTGAAGATGATTCGATTGGTAAATTGGTAATGGAATTAACTGGAATCCTCCATCCACTTTTGGTTAGAATGCGAGGTGATCCTACTATAATTATTGCAGCAGTTAATGGCGCTGCAGCAGGTGGCGGACTTGGCCTCGCATTGGCATGTGATGCTAGAATTGCATCAAACGAAGCATGTTTAGTTTCGGCATTTTTCCGCCTAGGTCTTTCTCCTGACGGAGGTTCTACTTGGCTACTTCCTAGACTCGTTGGCGTCCAGCGTGCTAGAACCTTTCTTTTCAATGATGAAACGTGGGATGCAACAACTGCGTTCGAAGCAGGAGCCCTAGATGAAGTAGTAGATTCCGAAGAATTACTTCCTCGTGCAAAACAGCTTGCAATGGAATGGGGTAAATGGGCTCATCATTCAAAAAAATCAACTAAACAACTACTTGATTCTCAATCTTCTACATTTTTTGAGACACAATTAGAGTTTGAACGAATGCTAATTACTCAATCTAGTATCGCTCCTGAATTCATGGAAGGAGTGAAAGCCTTCCAAGAAAAGAGATCTCCCGATTTTTCAAATTATTCAGAAGAATAGTTCTATTCTGATAACTTTTCATTTTTTCTCAATTGAACTACTCTTAATGCAACTGATAGAACACATCCACCAGCGGTAATATTAGCAAAAATAATTGCAAATGAATCAACTAAAATTCCATATATAGTCCAAAGAACTAGGGCAACACAAATTATTAGAATTGTAGGAATCGAAATCCCCTCATGCAGTTTTTGGATCCATACTTTCTGAAGTTGAGGTAACCATGCAATTATCCCTAGAAGACCAGCAATTAGTCCAATTCCTTCAATAAAATCTGATGAAACCATATGATACCTCATAGTTTGAGATCTCTTTCTTCCTTTTCACCTGAACTCCAATCATAGATTCCAGTCCCGGATTTTTTGCCCAATGAACCTTCATTCACTAGACGAACCAATAAAGGATGAGGTCTGTATTTTTCATCATTAAATGAATCAGCTAAATTGTTTAGTATATCTCTTCGAATATCCAGTCCAACAAGGTCAGTAAGTTCCAGTGGACCCATTGGATGTCTGTAACCTAATCTCATTGCAGTGTCAATATCACTCGCTGATGCAACACCATCAGCAAGCATTCTAATCGCTTCGTTACCTAATACTACTCCTAATCTACTAGTAGCGAATCCAGGAATATCATTGACTAGAATAGATTCCTTACCCATAGATTCAGCTATAGATTGAGCAGCTTCAATTGTATTATTTGAACAAGAATCATGTTTAACAATTTCAAGTAATTTCATTATCGGAACAGGATTAAAAAAATGCATTCCTATTACTCTATCAGGACATTCAGTTGAATCAGCAATTTCTCCAATTGGTAGTCCAGAAGTATTAGTTGCTAAAATGGAATGTGAGGGTGTGTTTTTCTCAATTTCTCGAAACACATCTTGTTTTAGTTTCATAATTTCAGGCACTGCCTCGATTACTAAGTCTGCGTTAGTTACTGCTTCTGCAATATCTTCGTGGTAACTAAGATTATCAGACCATTCTAACTTTTGTTTTTCAGTTGTTTTTCCTCTTGCTATTCCTTTATCCCAAAATGAATGAATAGAATTGATACCTCTCTCAAGTCCTTCAGGAAATGCATCATAAAGTCGAGTTTCCCATCCAGTTTGAGCACAAACCTGTGCAATACCTGCACCCATCGTTCCGGCTCCAATAACCGCAACGACTTTGATTTTCATTTCATTCCCTTCCGTAGGCTGCTAATGCCGCTTGGAAGAGTCTTTGTCTAGGGACATCGTGTTCTAAGAAACAAGTGAATGGTGCTAAATCTTTGATTAGTTCAATGGTTCCAACATATGCCCCATAAATGAATGGATCCGCATTTTTAGTATCTGGTATTTCGAATCCTAGTTTTGCTAATCCCTTACGAGTATCATCATCCCATATTGTATATGTGTGGCTACTAAAATGAAGATATCCAGAAAGTCTACGTATATCATTTACTAATACATCATCCAAACTGTCAAAAAGAAGAGTGTCAGGATAACGAATTGCGAGAAGAAATAGTCTAAGCATGATTTCTTGTTCACCAGAAATTTTTATTCTTTCATTCCCCATCCAATCATCTATGAGATTGAGCATTTCCTTTGTGTAAGGACGATGGACTTTGTACAATAATTCTTCATATTGCTCGGGATTTTGACTAGAATCATGATGATGTTTTTCAAATAATTCTGGAACCCTTGAGAAAAAAGGAGCAAGCTTTTTTTTGTCTACGGCTAGTAAGGCAAGAGTTTGCATTTTTGCTACCCCAGTTATTCTTTCCATTCACGATATTGAATCCATTCAACACCGGGAGCCATGTATTCTTCCATCAATAATTTTTCATCCGCATCTGTTGGGAGGATTTCAATGAGGTAATTTTCCCAATCTTCCTCAGTTCCTTGGAATGGATCTCCTGTAACTGTAAAACGTTGACCAGCATACATTCCAATTCCGCGATTGAATTTATCAGATGGAATAAATAGTTCTGGTTCTCCTTCTTTACGCCCTTTACTGATACGGACCATCTCAGCCTTTAGTTCATCAAAATATAGTCCTCGACTGGCTTCATTGAGATGTTCTCTATCCGCGTCAATTCCAGATTCACGCTCATCATATCGTCCCTTAACTCCGTATACATATGCCCATTCTGCTGAAGTTGATTCATCTGTTCCAAACAGATCTAATCCTGTACTAACCCATTTATTGATATATTTTTGAAGGAATTCTAGAGGGATGACGCCTGCTTTGACAATACGTCTTAATCCATTTGCCCCGGTTCCTAGGTGAAATGACTCTTCTTTCAACATGGGTCCCATTGAAGCTGCCAGCGGCTGGAAGGAACTAGTTGATAGCATTTTTAATTGGAATTTTCCATCTCTATCGATGAAATGAGTAAAACAGAAGAAATCTAGCCAATGATCTATTGGAGCATTGAAAGAACCAAGAAGTCTGGTACCATCTTGAGCATTTCTTTCTAATAATTTAGCTGCTTCTCTCATTCCCTGTTCTCCAAAATAGGTACACAGTAAGTAAGCCATCTGCCATCCATGTCTTTGCTCTTCACACATAATTCTGAGTGCAGATTTTTTATCGTACTCTGTTGGAGCTGTTGCCAGGAGATGATTTTGTTGTTCTACAGATGCGAATTCTGTATCTCCTTGAACGCTAACCATTGTCAGAATAGCATCGATAATATTCTGTTGAGGGATTTGCATTCTTCTTTTCCATTTTGGCATTCCACTAAAATCACCAAATTCGATTTCATTTCCAGCTGAATCCCAATCAAAACGGATTTCAAACCTATAGTCGCCAAGCCATGCAGGGTCGAAACCGATTCGTGTTTGCCATTCTTGGAACTCTTGAATCCATCCTTCGAAATTTGGATGGTACTTCTCAACAATCTCAGTGGTGCTCATGTCCATCCGAATGAACGGTGGTATATCAACATCAGTTAAAGTCAATAATGACGTGCTGAATGTGATTATATCTAATTGCCTTCAAATCTAGGTGTCTTTTTATCGACATATGCTGCTATTCCAGTTTTTGCATCATTAGATTGGAAAAGATCTGATTGTAATTCACGCTCCAATGCCAAGTGATATTCTAGCGGTATTTCGAGTCCACTTTGAACACTTCTCTTGATATTTCCAATTGCTTTTGCTGCTGCGAAAGGCAAGGTAAATCGACCAGAATAATCCAATACATCTTGACGGAAGTCTTCTAGACTCATTGAGTCATATACATCATGAACAAGATCCATTTCTTTGGATTCTTCAAAAGAGAATTTTCTTCCAGTAACCATAATTTCCATTGCCTTTGCTTTCCCTACAAGACGCGATAATCGAGCAGTACCTCCAGTACCAGCCAGAACTCCGAGAGAGACTTCAGGTAGACCAACTTGAAAATTACCTTTTCGTCCGATACGGATGTCAGCAGCCATAGCTATTTCCAAACCTCCACCGACAGTATGTCCGTTTAATGCTGCAATGACCAACTTAGGAGTTTGTTCTAGACGGGAAAGAGTCTCATTAGCGTGAAGACAGAAGAAGTACTTGTATCCAGGTGTTAACTTATTTAGATATTTGATACTGGCACCAGCGGAGAAGAATTTATCTCCGTGTCCGGTCAGTAGAATCACAGAAACATTATCATCAAATCTAGCGCTTAGAATAGCATCATCAATATCATGCCACATTTCACGAGTGTAGGTATTAACAGAAGTTTTGTCACCTTCCAATGGTTCTCCATCAGAGTCAGATATGAGTTCAATTATTGCAACACCGTTATCGGAAACACCATAATTCACTAGTCGATTTTTCATTGGTTTAAGTTCAGGCCAGTCAGACATGAACCACGCATAGGAACATGGCATAAGAACTTAGTCAGATTCGGAAAAGGAAACTTCTCCTCCAGATGAACGAATTTCTTTCCATTCCTCTTTAACAGCCATTGCTTCAGCAGATGGTTCCCAATCATCACGCTTTAGTGCCTTTCTAAACGGCATTCTACGTACTCCTCTACCCATAGATTTGGGATCTTTTTTCAACATGAACGGATTGACAAATTGATAGATCAGAGTTTTTACCAGGGTCGGTCGGAATAGCTTGCCAATCCACACTAAGCCGTCTCCACGCTTCCGTTGGTCTTTCATCCAGCGATTGCACATTAATTTGAATGAGCGGTCTCCTACACGGTTCATCAACCATCGATTTGCAACACTTGTCTTGACATAGGGTAACAATTGCTTTCTGACCTCTGCCTCATAATTTGATTCTCCGAGTATATCCTTAGCAGCAAGCACTCCTGACCATACAGCCATCCTCATCCCAAAGCCCCACATGAAATCCTGTAAACCACCTGATTCACCAACGTAGTATCGTCCATCTTGGAAATAATTTCTATTGATAGTAAAGTCTCCTTTACCTCCAACTCGTTTTATTGGCTTGCGGTTTAGTTCAGGGTAGTGTTTGTCATACCAAGCAATAGTCTCGTTGAGGAATCTGTCGCTTTTCCTCTGCTTCCGCCATAGGCAAGTACAAATCAGGCCAACACCATCGATGATGATTAGGTAAGAATACGCTCCGGGAGCAAGTTTGTCGTTTAGTTGAAATGCAATGTGATTTGGATAATTCGTGTGAAATATCTCGCCGTAAGCAACTGCTGAAGTTCCTTTCGGGCCACAGGCAATAATCTGACAATCACTTTCACTCACCTTTGATTTGTAGTGTATCTTTGCGCCAGCTGCTAGTGCTTGCCGTTTGATACCTTGATCTATTGTGTGATTGGACGTGCCTCGTTCAACTATTCGATACGCAACCTTTGGACTTTTAGCTTGCGTAATTGTATCGTCAGGATGAATTATGTCTACTACTTTGAATTCTGTTGATTTAAAGTCACTCGTATCAAATCCCCATGCCTTCATTTGATCGAAAAAATCTGCATCCATACTCCAGTTTTCTAAAGCTTGAAAATCACCATCAAATCGTGCTCCTGAATCTTCACGAATATCGTGAACCTCTACATTTTTACCAGCCTTTGCTAGGATAGTAGCAGCTGCAAGACCAGATAATCCTGCCCCAAGAATCCGCACGACTCCGTCATTAGTCATGTATCGCCCTCATCACTCCACCTACTATCGGGGACATGAATCCTCCGAAGCGCTCATGGTCCTCCCAACTTATGGCTCTTCATGGGAGAAAGGGTTACTGTCCAGGTTGAGCATGAAAATCTTGATCCTAATCTACTTCTGGAGAAGTTGATGGTTTCAAATTCGGGTGCAATTGTGTCATTTACTGGCTTAACTAGAGGTGATGAGGATGGGATCAAGGTATATTCTCTTGATTTTGATGCATGGGAAGAACAGTTGCCTAATGTTTTGCGAGATTTAGGAAAAAAATCTTTGATACAATTTGGAGTAGAATCAGTGGCGATTGCTCATAGAGTAGGTAATGTAGGTCCAGAGGAACCAATTGTAGCAATCCATGTCGCGTCCCGTCATCGAAAAGAGGCATTTCAGGCATGTTCTTGGCTAATCGATTCCCTCAAATCTCAAGCCCCTCTATGGAAGAAGGAGAATCGCGAGGACGGGACTCATTGGAAGGAGGGATTAGGTTGAGTAAACGTACAGATGCAATTATTTCTATTGGACATAAACCAATTATTGAAAGAGTTGCAATTGCGACAGGTCGTCTTTCTATGAGTTTGAAATCAAAGACTGCGATTATTTCTAAACAAATTCAGAAAGGAGACGTACTTGAAGCAAGTACCATCGCAGCAATTCAAGCGGCTAAGGATACTCCTCGTGCAATCCCTCACTGTCATCCCATTCCTTTAGAGTCATGTACAGTAGAGTGGAATTGGGATGAAAATGACCTGATATGTACTGTTACTGTTTCCGCCCATTGGAAAACTGGAGTTGAAATGGAAGCCTTGAATTCTGTTTCAATAGGCCTTCTTTGTGTTTTAGACATGATTAAGTCAGTTGAGAAAGATGAAAATGGACAATATCCTAACACAGAAATTCATGGAATTCGAGTACTAAAAAAGAAGAAAGCCAATGGTCATGTTTAGACACTGGCTTTATCTCGTAAGTTTATGGAACGTACTGCGGATCTAGCAGAATCATTTCTTTTGGCGACCGAAAATGCAGCAATTGCCGCAGCTAAATGGCGAGGAAGAGGGGAACGAAAACTTGCTGATGGAGCTGCTGTTGAAGCTATGAGGTCCGTATTTGATGACGTACCCTTTGATGGAAGAGTTGCAATAGGTGAGGGTGAAAGAGATGATGCACCTATGTTGTGGATTGGAGAACCTCTAGGAAGTCGTCAAGGTGACCCTAATGCTTTGAGCATTGATATTGCTGTAGACCCTCTAGAATGCACCAATCATTGTGCTAATGATTCTCCCAATGCAATAGCAGTGCTAGCAGCAGCTCCTAGGGGAACTTTACTTCATGCTCCAGATTGCTATATGGATAAAATCGCTGGACCTGCTGAATTATCTGGTAAACTTTCACTTGAAGCGGATGTTTCTTACAATATTGAAGAAGCATCCTCTGCCTTAGATAAACCAGTTAGAGATATCTTAGCTGTAGTAATGGATAGACCTAGACATCAAGATTTGATTAGAGAACTTAGAGAATTAGATGTACGAATCCGACTAATAGGAGATGGCGACGTTTCCGCAGCATTGGATGCATCTAATCCGGAATCAGAAGTTGATATTTTGATGGGAATAGGGGCCGCACCTGAAGGAGTGATTACTGCCACTGCTCTTCGTGGATTAGGTGCTCATTTTGAAGGAAAACTAATTTTTCGAAATGAAGGACATAGGGAAAGAGCTGAGGAAATGATTGATGGAGACATTGAAAGGATTTGGCAGAGAGATGATTTGTGTATGTCTGATGATGCAATATTTGTAGCAAGCGGTGTTTGCTCAGGATATCTTCCTGGGGTGCATTTCCGTGATGGACAGGCTCATGTGCATAGCGAGATTATTGATGTCAAGAAAAAAGAAAGATCTCTCACTTCTCGTTCGTATCAAATTTGATTGAATAGGCGGCGAACCCTTCAAGGACCCATTTAGGATGCACATAGTATGGATACTGAACTTTTGAAACAGACTGCAAATTTCCTTGTGAGTCCTGGTAGAGGGATTCTTGCCGCTGATGAGAGTAATGGAACGATGACTAAAAGGCTTGAAGGAGTAGGAGTCTCTTCTTCTCCAGAGTCTAGAAATGCATACAGAGCAAACCTGTTTGCAATGCCTACTATGGCTGATGCAATTAGCGGAGTAATCTTGTATGATGAGACAATTCGCCAAACAGCTGTGGATGGAACCTCAATTCCAGATTTTTTACATGGAATAGATGTTCTTCCTGGTATTAAGGTCGATACAGGTGCAAAACCTCTAGCAGGTTATGAAAATGAGACTGTTACTGAGGGATTAGATGGATTGAGAGAAAGGTGTGCTGAATATTTTGCTATGGGAGCTCGTTTTGCAAAATGGCGTGCAGTAATTAGGATAGATGATGGTTTACCATCGGATGCTTGCATCTCCGCCAATGCACATGCTCTTGCACGTTATGCTGCAATTTGTCAAGAACAAGGTTTAGTCCCAATTATCGAGCCTGAAGTACTAATGGAAGGGGATCATTCATCACAGCTTTGTTTTGAAGTTACTTCTACAGTTTTAGATGCCACCTGGGCTGCTTGTGAAACACAAGGAGTCTTTTTGCCTGGAGCTTTATTGAAGCCAAACATGATTCTTCCTGGAAAATCACATCCGCAGAGAAGTAATGTAGAAACATGTGCTAAAATGACTATTGATCTTCTTCATAATCATGTTCCATCTGAAATTCCTGGCATTGTTTTCTTATCAGGCGGTCAGACTGAGGTAGAGGCTACAGCTCATCTTAATGCTATGAATAATATGGGCCCCCATCCGTTTGAATTATCGTATTCTTATGGCAGAGCATTACAAGCATCTACTCTGAAGACATGGGCTAAAAATCAAGATAATCTATCAGTGGCTCATTCTGTTTTTGCTCATAGGTGCCAAATGGCTCATTTAGCAAGATTCGGAAATTGGTCCGAAGATTTAGAGGCTTGAGATGAGAATTGTTTCTTGGAATCTCAATGGGATTCGTGCAGCTATTAGAAAAGGATTAGACGATTTTATCAACACCTTAGACGCCGATATTTGGATGTTTCAAGAAGTCAGAGCCCTTCCAGAACAATTGCCCGCAGATTGGGTATCTCCTGATGAATTTCAATTGGAATGGCACCCTGCCGAAAAGAAAGGATATTCGGGGGTATCTACATGGTCGAAAATTGAAATGGAAGTTATTAGAAGAGGAATGGGAAGGGGAGATGATCCTGAAGACTTAGAGGGAAGAATATTAGTTACTAATCATCCAGGAATACGTTGTATCAATACATACCTTCCAAGTGGTTCTGCGAAAGAAGAACGTCAACAGTATAAGGAACGATGGATGGAAGATTGGCTGGAATGGCTTTCACCTAATCTATCAATGGATACTCCTGTTATTGTCGCAGGAGACCTAAATGTTGCCCATCAAGAGATTGATATCTGGAATGCTAAATCTAATCGGATGACCTCTGGATTTCTTCCCCAAGAACGTGAATGGTTTGATCGTCTCCTTGAAACAGGGTGGCATGATCTATGTAGAGAGGATTGGGGTCCAATTCAAGGCCCCTATTCTTGGTGGTCAAATAGAGGTAGGGCAAGAGAAGAAGATAAAGGATGGCGAATTGATTACATTCTCGGAAACGATGCAGCAAGAAGTTGTTTTCAAGGGGCTAAAATAATCAGAGCAGGGGGGTTACAAGTGTCCGATCATGCTCCAGTAGTAGCTGATTTCAGACTTTAATCAAAATCTTCTTCTTAGACGCTCCATTAATTCATCAGATTTACCTAAAGATTTCAGACAAGAATCAACATCTCCAGATTCAAGTGCATTTCTTGCCTTGGAAACCTCTGATTCACATGATAGCCTATCTTTGTCTTGAGGGCCAACACCGGAGGATTCTAGTTTGTTACGCGTATCTTTCCATTCATTTTCTATGAAATTCAATAATTCCTCAGCATCTCCTTGAGCAGCATTAATTGCATCTAAGTCTGAAGTTAAGGCCTCCATTTTTTCTAAAGAAACCCTCCACTTCTCATTCTTTGCATCATCTAGAATCTCTTGTAATCTTTCTTCCCATTCATTTTCTTGTATGTGCCCTTCCCATCTTTTGCGAAGTGATTTCCTTTGTCGTAATGCTCTTTGCATTGATGACTTTGCTTCTTCTGTTGCAGTTATTTCTCTGATTATTGAATCAGCTAATCCTCTAGCCATGGAACCATTTCCTTCATCAATTGCTTTAGTTGCATTAGATAGCATTTCATCCCAAATTGTTGTATCTAGGCCATCGGTTCTTGATAGCATTTCTTTTGCTTCTTCGACTTTGGTAATAGCCGTATTCATGGCTTCTTCTAAATTTTCAACATGTCCTGGAATTGCTTCAGCAATGATTAGAGCATCTCCAGGATTTTCATTATCCATATCTTCTTCTGCTGCACCCATTAATGCCTGCATTCTCTCTAAATCAGAGCCTATTAATCCTGAAATGGCATCTCGAGCATTCTGAATTGCAATTTCTGCATTTTCCCAATGTTCAATAATATCTAGAGCCCTAATTTTTGCTATTCTGAATAATTTCTCTGCTTCCCTTAAACTTCCTAATTCTAGTTCTCTTTTTCCCTGAATCATTGCTTTTCTAGGGCGTTCAGTCCTAGGGGCAATTCTTTCGGAGTCGATCACTTTTTCTTCTGAATCTTGTTCTATATCTGTAATGTCCTTTGAAAGAGACAGAGTTCGTTCAATGTCATCTTCTGCTGAGTCCAATAATTTCATTCCTTCAGAAAAGTCAGTCCAGCCTACTTCATTTGCTCTTTTTAGCAATGAAACAGATTGATCAATCACTGCTCCAGAAGCCCTAATCTCAAGAATTCTCAATTGTAAAGTATCATATCGATTAGAAAATTTCTTTTTTTGTTTTCTTTCTTTTTTTCCTAATCTCAAGTCTAAAGAGAAGATGAAGGAACTAATCATTATAGGAATTAGAAAGTAAATCAGGAGAGATTCTGAGGAATTAGAAATAATCCAAGCAGTTGCAATTGCCATTCCCATTAATCGAGTCATCGCTCTATACCGAATTACTCCAATATTATTCTCGTTTTGAAATATGAAAGCATTACAAGTGAACAAAATAGTTCCAGCACCAATCCAGCTCATTCCACCTATTAATTTCTCCCAATTTTCTCCCTGTATTACTGTAATGGAATGTATTCCTGCGATAGCCAACAAGGGGCCAATTAATCCAGATATTGTGGCAATTCTTGTTCTTTGTTCTGGTCTGTTTTCTATGACATCTGAGACCATTAAAGCAGATCCTACTAGAAATAGAAGAGGTACTATTGATGCAGAAGTCAAACCATTTTGTAATCCTGGAAATGAAGAATAAGCTCCTAGTAAAATACATCCAAAAATGATGAAAATACCCATTTTATCGGTTTTTGATTTCCATTTTTTTAGTGCCTTTTCAACAGAGTTTTGAGCGCCCCCCGTCGTCTGCATAAATCTAAACAAATCCTCAACCATCATGAAGCGTACGGACTTATGAGTTGCCAAACCGCCTATCAAACAGAGTTCCAAGACAATACGCGATTAGAATTATCTTAATTAGAAAACGTGCATTTTCTCTCCATGCTGGCTCGATAGAAGGTGTTGTTGACTCGATAGAATATGGTTGATCATCTACTAACCATTGAACAGATACTGTACTCCATCCAGAAGGTAGAGAATCAAATGACAAAATTGCTGATGAAATTCCAACTCCCTCTAAACTTGCTCCTGTGACAACAATTGTCTTACATTCATTTTTGATACAAACTTCTGCATCTGTAGATTCGGAACCATGATTGAAAACTATCACAGTAATTTCTCCAGGTTGACCTGACAAAACTCCAGTAGGCACCATTATATCTTCAATAGATAAGGTTGGTATTGTAGTAGGATGAATCTCTATAATCATGCTATGGTGTCCAATATTACCAGACAAATCTATTCCTGAAACCACTAAATCATGTCTCCCAAAGTCAAGTGCTGGAAGTGAGAAACGAGAAATTTCTCCCCAACTTCGATTTTCAAAAATAGTCATTCCATTTAATTCAGCAGTCCATAAGATATTGTTGATTGAATTTAGGTCATCAAATGAGTTGTTTAAATCGATTTCAATAAATGAAGAAGTATTAGGACGATTCTCAATTCCGAAAATTTCTCCATTAACTAGTAATCCAGGTCTAGGAACAGGAGAACCGAGATCTAAACTAGTAAATGACCAATTCTTTTCTATTGAATTTCCTACAGAATCAGAAATCGAGAGATGTACCCATCGTTTTGCTGGCTCTCTTTCGCGATGTCTTTCTTCAGTACTCATATGCATTCCATTTATGTCATTAGTTTGAGGCCAAAATTCAGCGAAAAATAGCCTATCTTCTGATTCTCTAATCCACCCATCGCTTCTATTTGAGGTCATAGTAATTGAAACAGTTTCACCATTATTATCAATTGTATTTATGTCAAAAATAAGAGTACTTGTTGCATTTACCTCAATTTTCAATGGTGTCATTGAATGATTGATTTGTGCCCAATACTGAGGATGATCTTCAAGCATGATAAATTCCCATTCGGGAGCAGTTCCATCCAAAATTAGATTTCTTTCTACAGCACCAATTTCTCCATGTGAGTCAACACATTCTCCAATAATTTGAATTTCATCTCCTTCTGAAAAAATATTAGAATCAGTTGAAAAATTAAGATACTTACCTTGAACGATAGAGAATCCTCTTTTATCGGTCATTTTCCATCTTTCAACAGTATTTTCTTGTACAGAATCTTCACAAGATAAATTTAAGCTTGGATTTCCATTAAGAATAACATAATTTTCTGATGCATCAATACTGGAAATAGATGGAATAGGAGCATCATTTTCTTCTAAATTTAGAATGATTTCTCCGATCACACTCAATTCACTACGATTAATGAAAATGCTTTCTCCAGAAGAAAGAATAATCTCACCTTGAGGTGAATGTCTTAGTTCCCATTTGTTTGGTAGATCTATTGTTAAATTTGCAGAATCTCTTATGTGCCCTCTAAATGGAATTTTCAAAATTTGAATATTTGAATCTGTAAAATTTCCAATTAATGTCCCTGTTTCATCCCATCCCCATGATAGTCCATCAGCAAACACTCCTCCTATTGCAGGATCAATATGACTTCCAATCGGATAAATTGGTTCAGTTGCAAACATCCCTTCTTCGTTTAGAGAACAACATCCAGAATTTCCAGCATCTTTCCATCCTAATGTACTAAGAATTTCAGAGAACAAGTTAGACTCCACTGAATCAACTGTTCCGTCCCAATTCCCAATAAATTTGTCAATTTGGTACATTATTCCAAGATTAGAGGAGGGGAACATCGGATGACCAATATGCGTTGGAAGTCGAATACTTGCAGACCAATCAGCAAATTCTACAAAATTTGTTTCTGGATTTTCTTCTTCAAAATCTAGGAACATTGTTGATTCAAGAGAGATTGGCATACTTGGATCAGTTGAGAGCCAAGAATCTAGTGATTCAAAAAGAGCATCATCAAATGAATATGGGAGTAATTCGGGAGTTTCATTGATTAATCTCCATAAATACCATTGTCCATTTTCTATTCTCGGTAAATCATAATCTAATGATCCATTTACAGAGATTCTATCTTCCCAACCACTTGGTGAATGACGAACTAGTATTGTACCATTCCAACCCGAATCTTGAGCCATTATACGCAAAGTTCCTTCCGAAGGAGGCCATATATCTGTTAACCCACAATCGGCATTTCCACTTATCTCACAATTAACAGAGAGTAGATTATGAGAGATTGAATTATCATCCTCAGTGTATATCGTTTCTATCCAACCCTTTCCCTCTGGAAGGGTTAATGAATCCGTCCCATTAATCCAATCAATAGTTTGTTCTCCAATATATTTCCAAGAATCGATTTCATCAGCACTAAATTGGAATACAGTAGAAATATTTGCTTTAACAAATGTAGTCACCGAAGAATTAGGACTGATCATGGGTAATAATTGAACAAAAACTCCATTTTCTTGAGATCTAATTTCTGGTCTAATTGGTTCTGAGTCTTCTAATTCAATCTGTATTTTTGTATCGTTAGTAATTTCGTAATAAATTACTTGTCCTGTCCATGGGTCGATTATTCTAATTTCAAATTCAAATGATGTAGTTAGTGGATTCCAATTTCCATTAACCCAATATCCCATTTCAATATCTAATATTGTTCCTTGATTTTCCTCAGCCTGTCCGGTTGGAGTAGACATTAGAATTAGTAAAGAAATCATAATTATTGCATGAAAACGAATGGGCTCACCCCCATCTTTTTCCATCATCATGAATTATTGTTGAACCCTGACTATCGATTAATAGAGGTAGAATTTTATGTTTTGAACTTAGAGATTTTTCTAGACGTTTTTTCATTTCATCATCTCCATGAACTAGGAAGAACCCCCCCCCTCCTGCTCCCAGTAATTTCGCACCGGTAGCTCCTGCATCAATCAATTGGTCATGTAGATTATCAAGTAATTCTCCTGTAATCCCATCAACTAGCATTCGTTTAATTTGCCATGATTCTTCAAGCAATCTTCCAACTTCCTCAAGTCTTCCTCCTTCTAATGCTGATCTAACTTGGAAAGCTTGAAGCCTTAGTGTCGATAATTCTCCCATTCTATCCACAGTCATTTCTTTTTGTTTTGATAGAACAGAATTTGCAGATCTAGTTAGTCCTGTATAAACTAGCGAAAATTCATTTTCAATACGTTGTTTTGTATTATCTGACAGAATAAGAGGGTCGATACTAACAGAACCATCTGGTAGGAATCCTATTGTATTCACACCTCCAATTGCAGCAGCATATTGATCTTGTTTTCCGATTGGTTGACCAAGAACATCAATTTCTATTCTGCATGCTTCTCTAGCTAATTCTTCGGAAGACATTGGATTTCCAGCAAGAGATGACAATGCATTGAGTAGACCAATTGTAACTGCGGAAGATGATCCTAGACCTGTTCCTCTAGATGGGATATCTGCTATTGTGGTGATTTCAATACCATGTGTAACTCCTGTAGATTTCATTGCTTCACGAACTAATTCATGCTGAATTTCATCTATATCATTTACAAATTCCATCGATGAATAGGAAATTCGAATTGAATTATCAAATCTAGGATTTACTGTTACATATAGATAACGAGCCATTGCTAGAGAAGTTACTGCGCCCCCATCAGAGTGATTCTCATAGAATGCTGCCAAGTCAGTTCCCCCTCCACAGAAGGATGCTCGTACCGGCGTCCTACTAATCAGCATAGTACTGGGACCTAGTCCCCTCACATCAAGCCGACGGAGTGCTGTGAAGATAGATGCCAATTCAACGGGAAGGAATATGGCCGGGGTTCTCCCAGTTTGAAGAAGGGGACGAGTATGAGTGGCCTAATCACTGTGGATGACCTGACGAATGAAGAGATATTGTCTATACTTGATGATGCAGAAAGAATGCTGCCCATAGCAAGAGGTGAAATCCATTTACCAATCCTTGCTGGCAAGGTTTTAGCTAATCTTTTCTTCGAACCTTCTACTCGAACAAGAATGTCTTTTGAAACCGCTATGAAAAGACTCGGAGGTTCAGTATTGAATTTGGGTGACGTTTCTAATTCCTCTGTAGTAAAAGGTGAAACATTGTATGATACTATGCAAATGATGGATGGATACGCAGATATTGCTGTAATTCGTCATCCACGTCAAGGAGCAGCTCGTTATTCTTCAAATGCAGTTAAAATCCCTGTAATTAATGCAGGAGATGGTGCTGGACATCATCCAACTCAAACACTTCTAGATCTCTTCACAATCCGCTCTTGCCATGGAACACTTGAGGGACTTAATGTTGCATTAGTTGGTGATTTAAGATATGGTCGTACGGTTCACAGTTTGTCGGAAGCGCTAGCTCGTTTTGGGTGTTCTTTGACTTTTATTTCTCCTACCTCTCTAACTATGCCTCGAGAAATAATTTCAGATCTTCTTAATTCAGGTATTTCAATCGAAGAAACAGGAGACCTTCATGGATCTATCGAAAATGTAGATGTCATATACATGACACGCATTCAGAAGGAACGCTTCCCAGATGATGATGAATATCACAAGGTTGCAGGAGTATTCAAATTAAATCGTTCTGATTTGAGCTCTGCTAAGAAAGATATGATAATCATGCATCCATTACCTCGTGTCGATGAAATTTCTCCAGATGTCGATTCAACTATACATGCGAAATATTTCGAACAGGCATTCTATGGAGTGGTTGCTAGAATGTCGTTATTATGTCGCTTACTAGGAGTTTCAGTTCCGGAGGTGAATCAATGAGCGAAGAAGGTATGCGCAGAGTAACAGCTATCCAAAATGGAACCATAATTGATCACGTTCCGGCGGGTTCTTCGTTGAAGGTATTAGGAATGTTAGGATTACTAGACAGTCGTAGTACCCCAATTTCCTTGGCAATGAATGTTCCAAGCAAGAAGTTAGATAGAAAGGATGTAATGAAGGTAGAAGATCGTGAATTAACTCAAGAAGAGTTAGATAGATTAGCAATAATTGCTCCTAATGCTTCTGTATCAATTATCCGAGATTATCGGGTGGCTGAAAAGAGGTCTGTAGTACTTGGAGATGAATTATTAAACGTTGCCCGTTGTTCGTTTTCTAATTGTATTATGAATAATCCAAGAGAACCTCTTCCACATCGAATTCTAGTTCATTCAAGAAATCCATTAGAACTTAGATGCGCATATTGCGGTAAAACACAGTCTGTAGACGATATTGTTAATCATCTAATCTGAATATTTGCAAAGGAAAATGGTGAAATTATGATAGAGGAATCGAAGACTAATCGTGCACCTCGTTTGACTATAATTGCTGGAGCTACAGGAACCGGCAAATCGACTTTAGCTCATATGGTTGCACATGAACTTGATTTTAGCAGATGTGTTTCAACAGATACAATTAGAGAAGTATTAAGATGTAATATTAGTATTAATGAATCTCCTGCTTTACATCGTTCATCTTACTCTAATGGAGAAACAGGAGATCCAGTAAATGATTGGCTAGATGCATCAGAAGTTGTTGAAAAAGGAATAGATGCCGTAATCAATAGAGCTAGAGCCCAGGGTGTAGATTTAGTAATTGAGGGCGTACATATTATCCCCAAATCATCTTGGTTAAGAGATTGGAGAGAAGCAGGTGGTAGAGCGATTGGAATATTTGCTACTGCTGATGCTGAAAATCAACATAGAGAATTTATCATGAAACGAGAAGAAGCAACATATAGGGGATCATCACGTTATGTCTTAGCATTTGATAGAATTAGAGTAATACAACGAGCAATTATGGAAAGGGGTAGAGTAGCAGGATGGGTTAGAATTGACCCGCTTCTTCATGACGATCCATTGTTACGAATCCGTCAAAATCTAGAATAACTATGGTAATTCGATAGTCGCATCTAACATTAGTAGCATTCTGCTATTTCTATCGGCAATTCCTGCTTCAGCTGATACGTGACATTCACTTCCTTCAATTGAGACATTTAGTCCAACTAAAATCACTTCAACTCCTCTATGTTCTCCATGTCTAACAAGATCATTTTGAACACTTTTCGCAGCATCATTACAGATTTCGTAATCAGTTCCTTGTCCTGCCAAGTTATTGATTCGTGATTGTATTGTCGCTTCCCACACGTCATCAACTTCTGCAGCAGTCTGAAGAACTGCATCATCAGAGGAATCATATGGCTCACCCATTCCGACTACTTTGACACCATAAATTGCCATAGAAAGTAGTGCAAGAAGAAGTACTACACCAGTTGCCAATAACATCTGTGCCTTATCATTAGTATTGCTATGATTCATTAAGCACCACTTCCAATATGCCAAACTTGAAGTCCTACAGTCCAAAGATGACCTTCAATCGAATGTAAATGCATTACTGTAAGACTTTG
>CENX01212683.1_pt1 | contig 34353 bp, 33 predicted proteins | sample 361321 | NCBI WGS metagenome assembly CENX01 (sample SAMEA2619678, study PRJEB7988) | marine metagenome | isolation source: saline water (ENVO:00002010), including | reverse complement strand
TAGTATTCAGCCTATTGACAAAGAAGAGGAAACAAAAATTACCAAAGGATTTATTCTTGTTGTTGATGATAATAGGAATAATACAACTCTACTAAAGAAGAGGTTGCAGAAAATTGGAAACCAGGTAAAGACAGCTAGTGATGGTATAAAGGCTGTTGAGATTGTTCAAGAAATCAAATTTGATTTAATCTTGCTAGATATTATAATGCCTAATATGAACGGATATGAGGTACTGGAATTTTTAAAAAACGATAAAAGGTATTATGATATTCCTATAATTATGCTTTCGTCAATGGATGATTTAACCAGTATTTATAGATGTTTAGAATTAGGAGCTGATGACTATTTAACTAAACCCTTTGATAAAATGATTCTTGAAGCAAGAATTTCAGCGTGCATTGAAAAAAAACAACTCAGAGACAAGGAAAAACAATTGCTTGAAGAGATTCAAAAAGAAAAAGATAAATCAGAGGCTTTATTACTAAATATCTTACCAAAAGATATAGCAGATAGACTTAAGTCTGGGGAAGAACTTATCGCCGATAAACATAAGGAGGTTTCCGTACTATTTGCTGATATTGTGGAATTTACACCACAATCCCAAAACCTTAACCCGAAAGAGTTAGTTTCGATCTTAAACAAAATATTTACCCATTTCGATGATCTGAGCATTAAATATAATATTGAAAAAATAAAAACAATTGGTGATAATTATTTTGCAGTTGCTGGATTACAAAGCAATGGACGTAAATCTGCAATTGATCTAATCAACATGGCGAGAGAAATGATTTTTACTATAAATAATATTAACGATAGCCTTAACACTATGAATGTTTCGCTTCGAATTGGTATACATACTGGACCAATAGTAGCAGGAGTAATCGGTAAAAATAAATTTGCCTATGATTTATGGGGTGCAACTGTTAATAAAGCAAGTAGGATGGAATCGACTGGTGATAAAAATAAAATTCAAGTTTCCTCAGAGACCTACAACCTCATAAAAACAGAATTCGAAGTTTCAGAACAGAGGGATGTAGATATTAAGGGCTTAGGTACTACAAAAACCTACATCATTAAGTAATTAACCTGTTATACATAATGTATGTTATAAGACAATTTATTTAGCTTTTAATACAAAATAGGGGTTTATGATTTTTCCCTAAGGTGGTAACCCTATCATGACATGTTAAAAAGAAACTGGGATGTAGATTAACTTTCGCTAGCTCAGATGTATAGATAATTTCAACAATGTAAACATTAAAACTTTTTCTTAGATCTGTTTATTTGGTTACTTCACTATTGCTTCCATTAAATAGGTTAACGGACATTTCATCAGTAGTAATTTTAGATATAACATATTGTTCTAATTGTGGTTTTTAAATCATCACTGCCAATGGATGAGCTCTAACTGGGAATGGGCCAATTGCTTTATTTGTGCCAGTGCGCATAAGTTCATCTTTGATAAGGAAAAAGAAATTAAAAATATGAACCTTTTTAACTCAAATCATTTGCTTGTTAGATTCAATAGATAAAGTGTACTAAAAAACCGCCTATTAATATTTAGGCGGCTTTTTTTAAAAACGATTTAAGTGGTGAGTTGAATAAAACTATATTATTACTCTTCTGATTCAGCCTCCTCTGCCTTCGTCTCTTGTATCAACTGCAGGTCTTCAATTTCCTTCAATCTTTTATCTACTGTGCTGACCCGATCTTCGAGGTCAGAGAGATCTCTTTTAATTCTTTTTATATTTCCTCTAAGCTCAATCCCTAAGTCATCAATATCATCACGAACTTCGTTAAAGTCTTTTTCTGTTTCTCTAATAAAATTATCGAGTGTATAACTAACATCATCAATTAAAGCTGATAAAGAATCCGTATTTCTGTATATTAATTCAGTGTTTGATATAATGTCTCTTTGAGCTTTTCTGAGGTGTTTTCCTCTACCTACAAACCTGAGATTGTACACTCTTAAACTATCTGTAAACTCATCGTTTATTTTATTTACGTGTTCAATATCTGCTTGATTTAAGCTATCCATTCTTATATTGATTTTATCTGATTCATTTTTGAGAAAAACAGCACCTGCAATGAGCAAGGCTAGAATAAGGAAAATAATTTTATCTTTAGCTGTCATTGATTCTAAACTCCTAGAATATTAATGTTTTAAAGGCCTTCTAACTTTTTTTCCCAAGCACTTAAATTATCCGAATCATTCTTAGAAGACGATGCTACATCCGAAGGCTTTGAAAGTGTAACATTTCCATCGATGATATCATGCAATAGCTGATTCTTTTTATCCGCATTAAGTTTTATTTCACCCATAACCTCTAAAATCTCATCATTAAAATCAATTATTGTTCTTTCCATTCTTGTTACTAATTCATCTGTAAGAGCAGAACCATAAACAGAATTGATTCCATCAAGAATGTCATCTAGTTTTTCATTCAGATAACTTAACCGATCTTGTTGACTGCTAAAATCTAAGCTCATATTTAATGCAAAATAAATTGTTGTTACGAAATATTAGATTAGAATTTCATAAATCATTAGGCATCCGTCAATACACTTCTTTTATGGCCAATGGTTTAATTCTTGGTAGCCCAAACTATCCATTTTACGATTTATAGCTGCAAATTCATTTCTCTGCAGGCGATAAGGTAACCGCTCCATTACTTGAGTTTTCATTATTTTATTTGGATCTCCCAAGCCAGAAGTTGGTAAGTCTAATTTTCCCATGCCAGTAAAAGTTATTTTATCTTTTACTTGAATTATAAGGGCGAATTGATACTGATTTTTGCCCCAATAAGCAATTCTATAATCTGTATACATGAACCCATCCTCAGGAGCATATTCAGCAATTTTAAATCCCTCGTTCTGTAGCATTTCCTTTATACTATCCAGAGCAACCCTCGGTGGTTTGTCATAGTTGTAATGTTTTACCATCCTTGGTGACTTTGGACAAAAAGAAAATCTAACTAAAAAAATAGATGAAAAAATAATGATAGAAAAAGTCTTCAATTGCCCTATTCAATAATTGTGCCTACTCGGCCCCACCTAGGAACCCAAGAGTCTAAATTTAAAGAGAAGTACACTAAAATAGCCTCTCCCAATATTCCATTTTCAGGAATAAAGCCCCAGTACCTTGAATCCAGACTGTCATCCCTGTTATCTCCCATTGCCCAATAATAGTTTTGGTTTATAGTATAAGTTTCCCAATCAGAGATAGGAGATCCATCTATTTCTAAAAACTTAAAATGCTCATCTTTTAGAGCTCTTGACCATGGGGTGATTAATTGTCCCTTCGGAAAGTATTTATTAAATATTTCTTTATCGCCCTTTCTCCTAAAAATATCATTTGGATCCTGTAATGTAAAATCATAAACAATATCATCATTTACAAGTCTAGCGCTATGCCCATCCATCATTATAATGGGCAAGAGGAATTTCCAATTTGTCTCAGAATGTACCTGGATCTGATCTCCCCTTTTTGGAATATAGATTGGCCCAATGTTATCTTTATTTACGTTAATATCTGACCTCAAGAATATATTTTCTTGCGAGTAAGATTTTGGCATTACTGGAGAAATAAATTTTCCCTTAACATCTAAAAGGATTTCCTCACCGTTTAAAAAAACATTTTTATTTTGAATCAAAATAGTATCTCCTGGTCCACCTAGGCACCTCTTCACATACTTAACATACTTATCTCTCGGATATTTGAATATTAAGATATCATTTTTTTTTGGAATTTTAAATTCTGGAAATTTAAGGTAAGGAATTGAAAAACCAATATCTGTATAAGGTATTCCTATCCAATCAGGAGTTCTCATTCCGTATACAAACCGACTGCCTATAAGAAAATCTCCCGTCATGATTGTATTTTCCATGCTTCCAGTTGGCACTATATAAGCTTCCAGAAGAGTAACTTTTACAGTTAAAACAATTATTACAATGATGATAATTGCGCGAAGTTCCGCGATTAATTTTTTAACGTTTATGCTCATGAACCATCTAAACCGTTTTTATTTAAAACTTATTTATATTTTGATAGTGATCTATAATTGACTTACCCTTACCTGAGAAATTAACCCTAATTAAGTCAATGCGTGCATTTTGTTTTTCATTGACACTTTTTTTCATATTTTCAATAGCTCTTGTTGCGTCAGAAATTATTCTTTCATCAACTTGTTCTTCAAAGTTGATTTTGTTTGTCTTGATGATAGTTTCAACAAAAATTAAAACATATCCTAAATTATCCCTTGCGATAATGTCGATTTTAAAGCCATCTATCATTTTATCTATTTCATAAATATATAATCCTTTATTTTTTATAAATAATGCAGCCAGCTTTTTTGCCATCCAGGATAGTAAGTTATTTTTCTTTAACCATTCAAAAGAAGGCATATTTTCTTTAACAGGCTTATACGATTTTCTATGGATGGGAGAGGATTTGTATTTCTTTAGAGCCGCCATATGTTGTTTCGTTCCGTATCCAAAGTGACTTTCAAAACCATACTCTGGAAAAATTTTAACATATTCAAGCATTATTTTGTCTCTAGTGACTTTAGCAATTATAGACGCTGCTTTTATAGCATCTATAAGGTCGTCTCCTTTAATAATCCCTTCATTAGGAATTACTTGAGTATCTAATGGAAAACCGTCAATTAGTACTTTATCTGGCTTAGTATTGAGATTTTCTAATGCGAGTTTCATTGCGCACATCGTAGCCTCTTTTATATTCAATTCGTCTATCATCTTAACGCTAATTATCCCCACTCCTACTGATGAAGCATGGTTTTTAATTATTCTATAAAGAATCTTTCTTTTTTTTTGAGATAGTTTTTTTGAGTCTCTCAAGCCCTCAATAGAATGTTTTTCTGGCAAAATAACGGCGGCTGCAACTACTGGCCCCGCAAGGGGACCCCTACCGGCTTCATCTATTCCTGCTATAATTCGTGTGCTAATTTTCACTTTCATTCCAATAATTGTTAAACAAAATAATAACCTATTGTGTGTACATATGCACCGAATTAAACTTACCATAATTATTTCGGTTAATTAGGAGAATTAATGGATAATAAAAAGGCCGGCATTATAACATTTATTGGGATTTCTTTTATTCTTTATGCTTATGGAATCGAAGTGTTTGAGGCAGTTTGGTCATTTCCTAGTAAGAGATCAGTACCAATTATGGTCTTAGCATTAGTTGGTACAGGCGTATACACAACGATTAAACTAGGTTTCCCTCAATTGCGATACCTGAAACATGGAATTAGTGTAACAGTAGGCAAATACGACGATCCAGAGGATGAGGGTGATTTAAACCATTTTAAGGCACTAACTACAGCTCTATCAGCGACCGTTGGGATCGGTAATATCGCTGGAGTGGCCACAGCCTTATATTACGGAGGGCCAGGTGCCATTTTTTGGATGTGGATCACTGCCTTCTTTGGAACTACTTTAAAATATGCAGAATGTACATTGTCAATGAAATACCGAGAAATGGATGCTCTCGGCTACACCACAGGCGGCCCAATGTACACTATATCGAGTGGATTGGGAAAGAAGTGGCATTGGATGGCTGTTCTTTTCGCGGCCTTTGCAATCATTTGTTCTTTTGCAACAGGAAATGCAATTCAAGCGTTTACCGTTTCAGATCAAATTTATTCGGAGGTAGTTCAAATCGTTGGTAGCGAACACTTTTTAACAACAAAGCGTTTAATTATCAATGAATTTTCAATTTCTTTACAACAAATTATGAATGGCATTTTTCTATCGATTGTAGTTGGATTTGTTATTATAGGCGGAATCAAGCGAATTGGAAATGTCACTAGTTTCTTAGCTCCCTTTATGGCTTTTGTATATGTTTCCACCTCAATAATTATTTTATTTTTAAATCTAGATAATGTAGGAAATAGTTTTTTTTTAATAGTTGAAATGGCATTCAACCCTCCGGCTCAATTAGCAGGAACCGGTGGCGGCATCCTAATGACAATGCTATGGGGAATAAAAAGAGGCCTATATTCTAATGAGGCCGGTCAAGGATCTGCTGCAATAGCTCATTCTACAGCAAAAACTAAATACCCTGTCAGAGAAGGTACCGTTGCGATGCTAGGTCCTTACATTGACACAATTATAATTTGTACTCTAACGGGACTTGTAATTATTTCCACAGGTGCTTGGCACCACACTGAATTTTATAAAAACTTTATTGATCCATATTTTGGCGGTAAGCTTTATAATAGCAGTCTTCTTACATCTTATGCATTTAAAATTGGCTTGGATCCAATTTTTAAATTTGGTGATAAAATTGTAACTATTAGTGTTTTATTATTTGCAATTTCAACTGCAATTAGTTGGTCCTACTATGGAGACAGATCAACTGAGTTCTTGTTTGGCGGGAAGGCGGTTAAAGTATACAGGTGGATATTTGTTTTATTTGTCTTTTTAGGAGCAGTTTCTAGCCTTGAGGCAGTTTGGGCATTTGGTGATGCTGCATTAGGAATTATGACGTTTCCAAATTTAATATCGATAGTTTTACTTGGAGGAGTTCTAAAATCAATGTCAAATGAATATTTTAAAAATGCCATTAAAAATGAGTGAAAATAGATACAATGATTTATTTAATGTTGCAGTTGAAGCGGCTCTAGCTGCATCTGATTTAATAATGGAGGCTCTTGATAAACCCCCTAAAACAAGCTATAAAAGAAAATATGATTTAGTCACTGAAGCAGATCAAAAGTCTGAAAAGGTTATTAAAAGAATTATCAAAAGCAGTTTTCCGGAACATAATATTTTAGCTGAGGAGTCTGGTGCTGAAAATTTAAACTCTGACTACACCTGGATTATAGACCCGCTAGATGGCACTACGAATTTCGTACATGGTTACCCCTCTTTTGCAGTGTCAATCGGAGTCTATCACAAAAATGAAGCAGTTGCATCAGCTATTTTAGAAATGCCTCATAAAAAATTATATTCTGCTATTACAAATAAAGGCGCTTGGTGTGAAGGCGAGAAAATAGAATGCTCAAAAACTAATGAAATAGAAAAATCACTTCTGGTTACTGGCTTCGGTTATGAACGAAATGCACTATGGGAATTAAATATGGACCTCTTTAAACACTTTACTGATTTAACCCAAGGAGTAAGGCGTTTTGGTTCCGCCGCAATTGATATATGTCATGTAGCTTCAGGAAAAGCTGATGGTTTTTGGGAATTTGACCTAAATCCATGGGATATTGCTGCGGGCGTATTAATTGCAAAAGAGTCAGGCTGTTCTATTTCAAATGCGAAAGGAAAAAAATATAATATTTATGATGGAAATATCATTATAGGTAATCCACTAATACATAAAATAATAATAAAAGAAGTAAGGGATTATTTAAATTGATCCAAGAATTGTTTTTCAGACCAAAGCGTCTGGATTTTTTTTATAAGGTTTGAGTTCTTCTCTTTCTGAATTAATTCCATGGCGAAAAGGTGGTATACCTGACCTGCCTTAGTTTTTGATCCTTCCCAGTGGTAGTAAACAAAAAAGGTTGATTTTTTTGAAATAATATCAATTATCTCTAAATCATACTCATACCAATTATTATTGTAATTAATTATATCCTGAATGAATGAAGTTTTATTCTGGTCATGCTTTAATAATTTTAACTTCAACTTAGATGATGAGAACGTGGAATCACCATTCCGCGTATAGACAATTTTCACCAATTTATTTTCTGGTCCACGGATTGGCGCAGGTAAGCTGTCCACTAAAAAGTTATCTATTTCATGAATTGTATCCCCAATTGATATTTGATTTTGCAAAGTATCTTCAGTTATAAAGCCAGTGACAATTAAATTACCTTCTACATATTCTGTTGTTAAATTCAATCCAATAAATGGTATATGCTCATATGTAAATTTTTCAGACAGCACATTGCTAATAAACGTTGTATCTCCCGAATACCTAGCATCGATAAAATTAATAATAAATTTTTCCTTAGTATTCAATGAAAACAAACAAGTGTGGAGGAAAATATTTAAAATTAAAATTCTATTCATTTTTTCCTTAATGTACGCCCGACAGGATTTGAACCTGTGACCTCTTGCTCCGGAGGCAAGCGCTCTATCCAACTGAGCTACGGGCGCATTAATTAAACGTTTCAGATTTTTCTCAATTTTCAGTTTGAGTTTTATATTATCAAAACTATTTATTACGATAACATTTCTCTCTCTGCAGCAAATACAGTGTTCTCTAAAAGCATAGCGATAGTCATAGGCCCTACCCCACCCGGAACAGGGGTCGCTGCAGTTGCTGTGTTAGTTATTTTTGCCCAGTTTGCATCTCCAACAACTTGAGTTTTGCTTGTTGATTTGTTTTTTATCCTGTTAATTCCAACATCAATAAGAACAGAGCCATTTTTCAACATTGATCCATCTATAAAATTAGGAATTCCAATAGCAGAAATTAGTATGTCTGCTGATTTAGTATGTTTTTTTATCCCTTTAGTACCTGAATGACATATTGTGGTGGTGCCATTTTTTCCTTTTCCTCTCAGACTAGTTAAGATAGATATTGGGCGACCAACTATGTTGCTCCTCCCAAGAACAACAATATGTTTGCCATTTAGGGAAATTTTTTCAAATTCAAATATTCTCATGATGCCCTTTGGTGTACATGGAATAAAGCGAGGTTTTCCAATGGTTAAAAGACCGACATTTTCTGGGTGGAATCCATCTACGTCCTTTTTAGGACTTATAGTGGAAATAATTTTTTGAGAATCAATATGATATGGCAGGGGGAGTTGAACTAATATTCCATGAAAATCAGGATTGTCGTTTAGTTTATTAATTAAATTTAAAACATCTCTTTCTTTACAGTCACTTTTTAAACGAAAAGTTTTTGACCTAAGGTTCATAGAATTGAACATTTTTTGTTTAGAACGAATATATATTTCTGAGGCGGGATTTTCGCCGATTAGAACTGCCGCAAGGCCTGGTACAATGTTTTTGAGCCTGAGTGAACTTATTTTAACACTAAGTTTTTTGTATACATTTTTACTGCACTCTATTCCAGAAAGAATTTTAATTTCATCCATGAAAATTAAAAAAAGATTTTTTACAATTTAGTATCAATAAAATCAATAATTGAGGAAATTTTTTGTTCTACATTGGAAGAGTCAGCATCACCAGTCTGCCTAGCATTAAATAACTCATCTGCAATATTCATTGCAGCAAGGATTGCTATTCGAGTAGCAGATTGAGTTGTAGAAAAACCTGATTGAACCTCCCGCATTTTAGAATCTACGTATTCAGCAATTTTTTGAATATACTCGGGGTCTGCTGGAGCCTTAACAGAATACTCTTGCCCAAATATAGAAATCTGAACCTGGTTTGCCCTATCATCCATTTTTTAAGGTTCCTGATTTATCAATAATTGATATGATCGACTTAAGCTTTCCTTCAATTTTTGATAATTTTTCTGACTCTGCCTCTGAGTTATTAGAAACTTGATTTTTACTTCTTTCTCTATCCAGAGCCGTCGCCATCTCCCTAATCTTAGCATCTAGTTCGTTTAATAATTCTATATCTTTCACAACCTTAATTTAGCATTAAAATTGTTATTTGCAATACGGATAATGTCATCAATAATTGGATTTACATCTTTATCTTCAAGTGTTATTATATCACTTTGGAAATGCAATTCAAATGTGACGCTTTTAAACTTTTCCCCAATTGTTTTATGGTCATTATAAATGTCGACAGGAATTACACTTTTCAAGTATTTTTTTCCTTCTTGCAACATCATTTTAACAATAGAGCCCGTTTCCTGATCTTTTTTCATAACTAAGTTTATGTCTCTGATTATTTTTGGAACCGAAATGATATTCGAGAAATCCTTCTTACTCGGTATAATCTCAAGTAGTTTATTAAGGTTTATTTCAAAGGCAAAAACTTCTTTTATATCTAAGTTTAGTTTTTTAATCCAGGCTGATGAAATAACACCCATTTCGCCTAAATGAAGATTGTTGACTACTATGCTCATCTGATAATCGAAAGCAGTATCTTTTTTCACCAATTCTAAATTAAAAGGTATTTTAAGAATATCCTCGAAAAGTACTGAGAGGACGCCTTTTAAAGTAAAAAAGTTTTCTCTTGTTTTCTCTTCGTGAATAGAGTTAAGAATGTGGTTTCCATGTAAAATTCCAGTGAGGAATTTTAACTCGTTTATATTTTTAAGGCCTCCCTTTTCAGCATTTATTTTCTGGTGTACGTTTGCTAATTCAAAAAATCTAAGGTCAGGACTTCCATTTTTTAAGTTGTAATCACTAGCAATTAACAATCCAGGGATTAAGGAGGATCTTAAATATTCCATTTCTTTACTTAAAGGATTTATTATTTTCACAGAAGGGTTATTACTGTCAAGCCCTGAAACTACACTACTTTGGAGGGAATTAGAATAAACCTGATGAAAGCCCATCCCCCTAAATGCATCTCTTAAATTTTCAAAAATACTTTCAGGGTCAATTTTTTCAAATCTATATGTACCAAAAATGTTTTGATCGCTTGGGATTTGGTCGTATCCAAAAATTCTTGCAATTTCTTCGATTAAATCTATCTCCCTGCTAATATCGGGCCTAAACGATGGTAGCTCACAATTCCAGGATTTATCACTCTTCTCATAAACAAAATTTATTTCAAGGGATTTTAATATATTGCTAATGGTTTTATTGGTGATTTCAATCCCTAATACTTCAAAGATTTCAGATTGCCTAAGTAGTACTTTAGAAACTTTAACGGATTCTGGATACATATCCGTCAAATTAGATACCAATTTACCTCCACCATATTTCTCTAATAAATTGACCACTCTCCAAAATGCTAACTCTGCGTTATTTGGACACAAACCTCGCTCAAACCTTTTTGACGCATCAGTGGAAATCTGCAACTTTTTTGCACTTTTTCGAATTGTTATGGGATTGAAATATGCACTTTCGATAAAAACCTTACTAGTCTTTTCAGATACAGCCGAGTTTTCTCCTCCAATAATACCAGCTAGAGCTATTGGCTTCATACCGTCAGTTATAATTAGGTTTAGGTCATCTAAATTATTAGATTTACTGTCAAGGGTTTTAATTTTCTCGCCTTTATGTGCTCTTCTTATAGAGATTTTTTTACTGTTTAATTTTTCAAAATCAAAAATATGTGTGGGGTGACCAATTTCCAATAGTACGTAATTTGAAATGTCAACGATGTTATTTACACTTCTCTGACCACATGCTTTTAGTCTATCTATCATCCAATTTGGGCTAGGACCAACAGTTAAGCCCTCTACAACGCCACCAATATACCTGATACAATCCTTGGCGTCCTCTATATTTATATCAACAGAGTCTTTGGCAATGAGTTTATGTTTTTTTATTTTAATATTTAACAATTCACGACCAGTTTTAGAAGAAATGTCTCTTGCAACCCCGCGGTGAGACATAGCATCGGGCCTGTTTGGTGTTATATCTAGATTTAAAGATAAAAATTTTGATCCGTAGCTAGTAACAAAATCAGTCCCAAGTGGTAAGTTATCAGGTAAAATCATAATTCCATCATGCTCATCAGATATTCTAAGTTCTTTTTCTGAACATATCATGCCATGAGACTCAATACCTCTTATTTTTGTTGATTTTATTTTAAAGTCTCTTGGTAGAATAGATCCTGGGAGAGCAAATACTACATTCTTATTAACTTTTACATTGGAAGCACCACAAACCACTTGATGTTTTGATTGGCCGCTATCTAATACACAGATGTTCAATCTATCGGCATTTGGGTGTTTTTTTATGCTCTCAATTTTGGCAATAACTAAGCCACTACAGTCCTGAAAATCAAGATACCTCTCCGCCTCGAGCCCTAATCCAGAGAGCATTTCTTCTAATTCTTTTTGAGTTTCCTTAACTTCAACAAACTCTTTTAGCCAATCGATCGATATTATCATTTAAACTGCTTCATAAATCGGATATCACTGCTGTAAAATAAGCGAATGTCATTAATTCGATATTTCAACATCGCTATCCTTTCGACCCCCATCCCGAATGCATACCCTTTCCATGAGTTTTTATCATATCCAACATTTTTTAAAACATTAGGATCTACCATTCCGCAGCCAAGGATTTCTAGCCACTGTTTCCTATCGTCATCCCAAATATCAACTTCAGCGCTAGGTTCTGTGAAAGGAAAGTAACTCGGTCTAAATCTCATTCTTTTTTCAGGGCCAAACATCTGTTTTATAAAATATTCTATGCACCCCTTTAACTCAGAAAATGATACCTTTCGATTTATATATATTCCTTCAACTTGATGGAACAAACAGTAGCTTTTATAACTGACCGCTTCATTCCTAAAGACTCTTCCTGGGATTATATATTTCAAAGGGGGGTTCTCTAGCTCCATTAAATGAATCTGCACGTTTGAGGTGTGAGTACGCAATACAATATCCTCACTCACGAAAAAAGTATCCTGCATATCGCGCGCTGGATGATGTTCTGGGATATTAAGAGCTGTGAAATTGTGATAATCATCATCAACCTCTGGGCCATATCGGACGTGAAATCCTATTGACTTAAAAATACCTTTAATCTCTGATAATGTTTTTTCTAAAACATGTTGGGATCCAACCTTGGGTTTTATACCCGGTAATGAGACATCAAGGTCTTTATAATAATTTGATTTATCATCTTTAATGTTCGATGTGACTTTGTCATTAAACCTGGCAAATAGATCCGATTTCAACCTGTTCAGATCTTTACCTATATTAGGTCTTTCAGCAGGATCTACACTGCTGATTTCAAGAAACAGAAGTGCTATTTTACCCTTTCTTCCAAAGTACTTATTTTTTAGCGTTTCAATAGAACTTTGGTCAAGGTCTAAATCCTTTAAATCAGTTAAAAAGTTCCTCTTAACCGCTTTAATCTCTTCTTTCAGAGGCATTGCAGCAAACTATTAAAGGGAGTTGACTAAATCGGAAAATGCCTTTTCATCACTAATAGCAAGTTCGGAGAGAATTTTTCTATTCAGGGTCACACCCTTAGATTTTAATCCACTCATAAATGCAGAGTATGTTACTCCATTTTTTCTACACCCAGCATTTATTCTTGTAATCCACAATCTTCGAAATTGCCTTTTCCTCTGTCTTCTATCTCTATATGCGTACAACCCTGCCTTTATAACTGCATCTTTTGCTGTTTTAAAATTTTTACTCCTTGAACCAAAGTATCCCTTGGCCTGCTTTATTATTTTCTTGTGGCGACGGCGTCGCGGTATAGAACTATTAGCTCTTGGCATTTTTATCTAACTCCATTAATTAAATACCTAACATTGCTTTTACAAGTTTTTCATCTGCTCCACTAACAAGCTCAGACTGTCTCATTTTTCGTTTTACCTTATTAGACCTCCGAACGAGCATGTGTCGATGATTAGCCTTATTGCGTTTTATACGCCCAGATCCTGTTACTTTAAACCTCTTTGCGGCACCTCTTCTTGTTTTCATTTTTGGCATAATTTGTTTCTCCTATAAAGAATTTAGAATAATTGACATTCTTCTACCTTCCAGTGGAATATCTTTTTCTACCTCAGCTACATCTGAAAGTTCTTTTAAAACTCTTTCCATAACTTGCCTACCCAAATCAATTCTAGATAGTTCTCGACCTCTGAACATTAGGGTGACCTTTAATTTCGCTCCATTACTGAGAAATTTTCTCCCCTGACTCAACTTGGTCATAAGGTCGTGTTCTTCGATCCTTGGTCTTAAACGTATTTCTTTAATTTTTATAACATGCTGCTTTTTTTTGCTCTGCTGCTGCTTCTTCTTTTTTTCATATTTTAACTTTCCATAGTCTACCATTTTACAAACTGGAGGTCTGCCTTCGGGAGCTATTTCAATTAAATCTAAACCGGAATCACGGGTTTGTAGTAACGCAGCTTCAAGAGCAACAATGCCCAGTTGTTCTCCTTTTTCAGAAATGAGTCTGATTTTATCAGCGGTTATTTCGTCATTAACTCGCTGTTTTGGCTTCTTCGCTATTTGAAATCCTCCTTGTCTTTATTTCATTGGACAAATCATTAATAAGATCTGATACTGGCATTTCTCCCATGTTCCCTTGAAAACGCCTTCTAACTGAAACTGTCCTGTTTGTTCTTTCGTTTTCGCCGACTATAACCATTACATTAACCTTTTCAACTTCAGATTGCCTAATTTTTGCTCCAATTTTATCTGATTTATTATTTAGTTTAACTCTAATTCCCGTTTTTTCTATTTCATCGGTAACCTTTTGAGCATAAACTAAAACTTTATCAGATACAGGCAGAACGCTAACTTGCAATGGGGCCAACCAAAGGGGGAAATTACCTCCAAAATGCTCAATTAAAAACCCAATAAATCTTTCATGTGTACCAAGTGGAGCCCTATGGATACAAAGAGGCGTCTTGAACTCTCCATCAATATCTTTATAATTTAAGTTAAACTTACCAGGAACAGAGAAGTCAACTTGATTAGTAGCTAAAGTAAACTCCTTTCCAATTGCGCTCCAAACCTGGACATCAATTTTTGGACCATAAAATGCAGCTTCTCCTTCTACTTCTTCAAATTCTATATTTCCCTCCAACATCGCTTCTCTTATCCACTGCTCTGTTTCATTCCATAATTTAGGTTCATTGACATACTTATCCCCCAATCCATTTTTGTTATGGAGGCTTAAACGCATTTTATATTTATCTATACCAAAAATTTTGAAATATTTTAAATACATTTCGCAAACAGCTAGAAATTCAACTTTGAATTGTTTTTCTGAGCAATATATATGCGCATCATTCATTTGTAGACTTCTAACGCGCATGAGTCCAAATAATTGTCCTGATTTTTCATAGCGATAACATGTACCATATTCGGATAGTCGCATTGGCATATCTCTGTAGCTTCTTGGATAGGCAGAAAATATTTTATGATGGTGAGGACAATTCATTGGTTTCACAAAATATTCAATACCATCAATCTCCATCGCTGGGAACATCGATTCGCGATAATGCTTCAGATGTCCACTCGTTTCATATAGAGTTCCTTTTGTTAAATGGGGAGTTCTAACTTGCCTATACCCTGCCTTTTTCTCAGTTTCTTTTGCTAGCATCTCCAATTCTTCTATAATAACGGTTCCTCTTGGTAACCAGAGAGGAAGACCAGGACCAATTTGATCATCAAATGTGAATAGTTTTAGTTCTTTACCTAATTTCCTATGATCTCTTTTCTTTGCTTCTTCTAGATTATATAAATGTTTTTTTAATTGCTGTTTAGTAGAAAAAACAGTACCATAGATTCTTTGTAACATTTTGTTTTTCTCATCGCCTCTCCAATATGCCCCTGAGGTAGATAATAATTTAAAGTATCGTATTTTACTTGTATTTGAAACATGAGGACCTCTGCAAAGATCACTAAAATTAGACTGTTCATACGTTGTAATTGGATCGTTTGTATCAATATCTTTTATAATCTCAACTTTATAGGGTTCATCAATTTTGTTGAAATGTTCAATCGCTTCTTTTGAGTCTAGCTCATGGCGAATAATTTCTTGATTGCTTTTTGCTAAATCTTTCATCTTTTTTTCAATTAAAGCAATATCTTCATTTGTGAAATTATTTGGAACGTCAAAATCATAATAAAAACCATTCTCTATAGTTGGCCCAATTGTAATTTTAGCATTAGGATATAATTCTTTGACTGCTTGCGCCATCAAGTGAGCTGTAGAATGAAGTAAAGTGTCGTGACCTTCCTCAGTTTCTCCATTATAAAAAAAAACGTTGCAGTTTTTATACAACGGTGTATTTAAGTCAATTAGAGTTTTATCAACTCTAGCGACCAAAACAGAGCGTCCCAAACCAGGCCCTATTTTGTTGGCTACATCCTGAGGCGTTGATCCTGGTTTCATCTCTAAAACTGAAGAATCCGGCAAGGTTATTTTAATTTTGTTCATTTTAGATTTCCGTGGGCGATAGCGGAGTCGAACCACTGACCTCTGCGATGTCAACGCAGCGCTCTAACCAGCTGAGCTAATCGCCCAAGTTTAAAAAAATATTTTTATTATAACAATAAAATCGAGTTTTCTAATTAATTTGGTGAAAATACGTCCTTATATGCTAATGGATCATGTAAAATTGATATGGCTTTTATAATGTCCTTATCTTTCATACTAGAATATTTCATCCGACCTTCCAATCCAGAGTGCTGCTCTGCGTACTCAACCAAAATTCTATGATGCAACAAATCAGATTCACGCTCAAATTGAGTAGCAGAAATTTGTTCAAAATACTGGTCCATAAGTTCAAATGCTCCATTGATTGAAAGATTTGTTGAGTCTAATTGATTAAAATAATCTTTCATATCTAAATAGTTTGATTCACCCTCCATTTTAATGTCAATATCAGTTTCAACGATAAATTTTTCAAATTTATCGATAATTATTGGCTTATCATCTATAACAGGTATTCCGCCCCAATTATTCTTATTTTTCTGCACGAAAGTAAAAAATAATCCTTCCCTATAACAAGCAGATAAAATTGGCCCGGGCTTATCGAGCTTAATATGGTAATCAGGAATGATCCCTCCACCGCCAATAACAGATCTTCCCCCAGTAGTTACAAAATTGGTGTCAACAACAGATGTGTCTGCTAAAATTTTACTTGGCAGATATCCAGCTTTCTGAATTAGTCTGCCACTTGGTATATAATACTTAGCAGTTGTCATCTTTAAACTTCTATCATTATCTATTTTATAAACAGTTTGGACGAGGCCCTTTCCATATGAAGGCCTTCCGATAACAACAGCTCGATCTAGATCTTGAAGGACCCCGGATACGATTTCACTTGCAGATGCACTTCCCTGATTGATTAAAACTGCCAAATTTATATCTTTTGACAACAAAGGGTCGGATTTGCTTTTATAGATTCTATTGGCTCTTTTGGTTTTTCCATCTGTCCAAACCAAAACCTCATTTTTATCAATGAAAAGATCAAGAATATCTATAGCTGCACTTAAAAGCCCGCCAGGATTATCTCTAAGATCTAAAATCATTCCGGTCATATTTTTTTCTGTCAATTCTAAAATGGATTTCTCTATTTCTTTTGCAGAATTTTTTGAGAATCTAGTCAATCGAATGTAACCCGTGCTCTCGTTAAGCATTCCAGTATAAAAGACATCATTGAGTTTAATATCTTCCCTAACGAGCACATAATCCTGCAAGTCAGAAATACCAGTCCTTTTTATAGTGAGTGTGATTTCTGTGCCACGTGGACCTCTAATTAGCTTCGCGGCATCTTCCATGTTCATATCATAGGTTTCCTTACCATCAATTTCAATTATCCTATCGCCTGAAACTATTCCTGCGCGCTTTGCAGGTGAATTTTCCATAGGAGAAAGTACAGTAAGTCTATTATCTCTCTTTCCAATCTGAATTCCAACGCCTCCGTATTTACCTTTTGTTAGCATTTCTATCCCACTTTTTTCTTCGTGTTCGAGGAAAACTGTGTAGGGATCTAAGTCCATAAGCATATTGTCTATACTCATTTTGGTAAAAGCATCAAGGTCAATTTCATCAACATAATTAACAACTAAATATCTATAGACATCATTAATTAAGGCCTGATTTTTCTTTATTTTCCGATATTTATCTTGGCTTGAAAATGCAAGAGAACTACTTACAAAGGTGTAAATAAACAAAAATATAGCCCATCTTTTAGCGTTCATTTAAATTAATCCTATTCATTATGGCTTCCCAAATTTCTTTACAAATTTCCTCAGTAGATTGCATCCCATTAATCGTTACAATTCTTTCTGGGAATAATTTTACTAGTTTTAAATATTGATTACGAACCTTTTCTTGAAATTCATAACCAAGACTTTCCAAGCGATCTGAGTTTTTTATTTTTCGTCTCATTAAGCCCTCTTCTACATCTACATCAATATAGATTGTTAGATCAGGTTCAATATTATAGGTTGCGAACTTGTTCAAACTTATGAGCCACTTAACATCAATTCCCCTTCCACCCCCTTGGTATGCTAGGGTGGAGTCTGAATATCGATCAGCAATTATCAAGGATCTTTTCTTTAAGGCAGGAATTATAATATCTTTTGTTAGTTGAGATCTACTAGAGGCCATTAATAATGCTTCTGTTCTAATAGACATATTAAAATATTCATTATTCAGTAAAATTTTGCGTATATCCTCTGAAATGGCATGCCCTCCAGGCTCTCTTACAACTAGAGTATTTACAGATTCAGAGTTCATCTTCTCGCTGAGTAGTCTAACCTGAGTAGACTTTCCACAACCATCTATCCCTTCAAAGGAAATAAAAAAACTATTTTTTAAAAAAGACATTTTTTTTATTCTTACCAATTAAAATCACTAATTCGCCCTTTACTTTTTTTTCTGCAAAAAATTTTACTAGGTCTGAGATTTTTCCGCGAATTACCTCCTCATGAATTTTTGTAATTTCTCTGCAAACAACAGCTGGTCGATCTCCAAAAACGTTCAGCATATCATTTAAGGTTCGATCTAAGCGTTTTGCACTTTCATAAAAAACAAGTGTAGCGCTCTGATTCTCAGATTCAAACAAACGTTTGCGTCGACCTTTTTTGGGTGGCAAAAATCCTTCAAAAATAAAGCGATCTGTGGGTAGCCCCGATGATGAAAGTGCAGCAAGAAAGGATGAAGGGCCGGGGATTGGAATAATGGATATATTATTTTCAATAGCCTTCCTAATTACTTTATAAGCTGGGTCTGATATGCCGGGCGTTCCTGCATCTGAAATCAAGGCCAGGTCCTTTCCGTTAATCAAATAATTAATTAGGACTGGAATCTTCTTCAGGCTATTATGCTCAAAATAACTTATCAATTGGTTGTTTATGTTGTAGTGATTCAGAAGCTTCTTAGAATGCCTTGTGTCTTCTGCAACAATAAAAGATACAGCCTTCAATGTTTCTATCCCTCTTAATGTAATATCGCCAAGATTTCCAATTGGAGTAGAAACAATAAATAGAGATCCCTTCTTTTTATCCAATTTAAAGTTGCTTTAGTGCAGCCTCAATGATTCTGACGCCATAATCAATCTCATCAGGCTGAATATTCAAATGAGGCCTAAACCTAATGGATCTTGTTCCTGAACCTAGAACTATTGCTCCATTATCAACAATTAGGCTTGCTAGCTTATCCCTTTCAGAGGTTGTCGGTAAATCGAACGCGCAGAATAACCCACGACCCCTAACGTTTGATATTAACCCATTATGATTTTCTTCTATTTCTAATAATTTAGTTAAAAGATGGTTTCCGCTTTTTAAGGCTTTTTCAACCAGCGACTCCTCTTCGATAACCTCTAAGTAGAGGGTAAATCTAACCATGTCAATTAAACTGCCTCCCCAAGTTGAATTCAATCTGCTAGAAACATTAAATACGTTTTCTTTGACTTCCTCAATTCTCTTACTTGCAAATATACCACAACACTGAGTCTTTTTCCCAAATGCGATAATATCAGGGGCCGTGGATGATTTATCTAAACAGTCGCAATTACATAAACTTTTATTAAAGTGCTGATGGGCCCACATTTTCCCAGTTATTCCAACTCCAGTCTGAACCTCATCATATATTAACAGAATTTCGTTTTCATCTGCAATTTCACGCAAATTCTGAAAAAATTCACACCTGAAGTGGTTATCTCCGCCTTCGCCTTGAATGGGTTCAATTAAAATAGCGGCAATATCATCAAGGTTTTTTGATATTACGTCTTTAATTTGTGACACGCTCTCCTTTTCCAGTGCAATAACTTTTTCAATATTTAACTCATCTTGAGGAAAAGAGATTTTTGGATTTAATACTCTTGGCCAATTGAATTTTGGAAAGAACATGGTTTTTCTTTTATCTGGAGAATCAGTTAGAGAAAGTGTGTACCCTGTCCTTCCATGGAAACAGTCTCTAAAGTGAATAATCTGTTTCCCTTTATTTTTGATACCTTTCTTTAAATTTTTGCGAGCCTTCCAATCAAAAGCAGCTTTAAGTGCGTTCTCAACAGCTAAGCCGCCGCCTTCAATGAAAAAAGAATGAGGCAAGTAATCGGGCTGAGCAATCCTGCCCATTATTTCAACAAATGAAGCCATTTCCAACGAGTAAATATCTGAGTTTGTAGGCTTATTTATAGCAGACTGAAGGAGCTTATCTTTATTTTTCAATAAGTGAGGATGATTGTAGCCAATTGGCATAGAGGCGAACATTGAAAAAAGGTCTAGATATTCACGTCCATCCCTACCATCGACCAACCATGACCCGTGACTTTTGTTAATATCGATAATGATGTCCATACCATCCGCAAGAATTCTCTTCCCTATTATGTTTTTTGTATTATTATAATTGATATTTTCCATATTTATCCTTTATTTGACTATAATTTAAACTTTATACCTTGCGCCAACGGAATTTCAGAGCTCCAGTTAATAGTATTTGTTTGCCTTCGCATGTATTGTCTCCAAGAATCTGATCCTGATTCTCTACCACCCCCTGTGTCTTTCTCGCCTCCAAAAGCTCCTCCTATCTCTGCCCCAGAAGTACCGATATTAATATTTGCAATACCACAATCGCTGCCGATTGACGAGAGAAATTTCTCAGCGTTTCGAAGCTTTAGGGTGAAAAGCGATGACGACAAACCCTGAGGAACATCATTATGCTTTTTTATAGCTTCATCAAAACTTTTAAATTTTATTATGTATAACAAAGGGGCAAAAGTCTCAACCTTAACTATAGGCCATTCATTTTCAGCTTTTATTATTGTAGGCTCTACAAAAAAACCTTTTTTATTTAATACTTTTGATCCAAATAAAACCTCTCCTCCATGTTTTTTAATTTGTTTGATTGCATTTTCATACTCTTTAACGGCATTACTATTTATCAAAGGTCCCATCAGTGTGTTTTTATCAAGCGGGTCTCCTATTTTAATCTGCTTGTAAGCATTTAATAAACGATCAATTAACTCTGCATATCTTGATGTGTGGATTAAAATTCTCCTAGTGCTTGTGCACCTTTGGCCCGCTGTACCCACTGCACCAAAAACAATAGAGGGTATTACAATATCCATATCAGCGCTTTCATCAACAATAATACAGTTATTTCCCCCTAGTTCTAATATTGTTTTCCCGAATCTTTTTGAAACTACCTGATTTACATAGCGACCTTTTGAGGTTGACCCTGTAAAAGAAACGAGCTTCACATTAGAGTCATTAATGATTTTTTCACCAATTTTTGATCCATCCCCAATAATCATCCCAAAAATGGGGGGGACATCCTCTTTTAAAATAACCTCGTTGCATATTTTTTGCACAGCGATTGCTGTTAAGGGTGTTGAAGATGAGGGTTTCCAAATAGTTGTATTTCCACATATTGCAGCTATACATGCATTCCAAGCCCAAACCGCAACAGGAAAGTTAAAAGCGCTGATAATCCCAACAACTCCAAGAGGATGCCATTGTTCGTACATTCGATGATTTGATCTTTCGGAATGCATAGTTTTTCCATATAACATCCTGGATTGTCCAAGTGAAAAGTCAGCAATATCAATCATTTCTTGAACCTCACCTAAACCTTCCTCAAGAATCTTACCCATTTCTATTGAAACTAACTCGCCCAATGCCTTTTTATTATCAAACAAGGCATTACCTAAAGTTTTTATCACCTGTCCCCTTTTTGGAGCTGGCACCTTTCTCCATTCAAGAAAAGCAGCATTTAAATCATTGATTATTTTTTTATAATCATTCGTCGACCCTTTGAATATTTCTGCAATAGGCTCGCCATTTGAGGGATTTATTGAAACAATATTTCCAGAATTCTTGGTTTGATACCACCCATTGGGACCAGAGCAAGCTCCGTAATTTTGATCACTAAGGTCTAATCTTTTTAAAACTTTCATTTATTGGCTTAATATTTGAACAAAATTTTCATGATCACATAAATAGCCTTGTATTACTTGGGTCAATCAGCCATAACCAATCATTTAATAAAAATTCAATCCTTATCGCTAAAAGTGCAATTCTACCCATAACCGTGTATCCAAATGCAGCTCCAAAAGTAATCATCAAAAACCAAATACCTACTTTTGCAGTTTTACCTATGTAACCTTTATGTTCAATGGAAAAGAAAAAATAAACGATTGTACATAAAACGCCAATTATTATTATTATATTTTTTAATGATTGCCAAAAATCAACTCCATTATCTGGTGCTAAAACGATCATACTTATGATTGAATTTCTTATTTGACTTAAAAAGTCAGCATGTAGAAAACCAATTAATCTAATTCCTGCAGTTGTACCAATAATGAAAGCTAATGGCCATCTACTTATCCATGACCCTTTTGGGGACAAACGCCATAAAAGCATTACGCCCATTATTAACGGGACTAAATATAATAGTTCCGATTCAGCATTAAGTCCAGGCATTGCCCAGCTTTTTATCCAATTTGGTGATAACTTGCCTAGTAAGTTTGGCACTATGGTAGCCCAAAATCCTACTACCATAGAATACCCAGCGGAAACACCTACTACAACAGACTCAGCAATTTTGTAAAATGGATTGTCTTTATATAAAAATGATAAAATAAAAAGCGTGAAAAAGGCCGATACCCAAATCCCTATTGTCCTCGAAAAACTGAATTTATATTTGGTTTGACTAGGGTCATCATTCTCGGCATTTTGAAAATCTTTTTGGCTAGCATTCTCATAGACTTTCCAGCTTACATCAGAATCGACTAATTCTGGCTTGACATCAATTACCTTTACATACGCCTTACCCATTCCATTGTCACTAAAAAAAGTTCGACCTAATAAATAAATAATGCTTAGTGATAGGATAAAAATAGTTATCCGTTTTTCGCTATTCATTTTTTAGCTCCACTTTTTTTTCAATGTAATATATATAATTTGCTAATATTATTAGTACTATGATAAATAAATGAGCTACCAATTGCGGACCCATTCTCCTTTTTGCCTCTAAATATTTTGGATCTGGATCATCTCCGCCATATTTATCAATGACTAACTTTTCATATTCCGCTGCACCTTTGATTGCACCTAATAATCCCGGAAGCTGATTTGGAATATATGGATAAAGAAGCGGAGCCTGGACACCAGTACATCCGGCTACAACCTTTATCTCATCTGGGTATGGCGTTGATGCATACTGAACCCATTCTTTAGTACCTGCATAACCTGCGCTTACATTAATGACTAACTCAAAATCTTGGACGCTATTTATTCCACTCATCATGGGTATTTCCTCAATACTTTTTCCCATATCGTCAGTGGTGAACAATTCTCTTAGATCGGTTACAATCACTTTTATAACGCCTTCATTCCCAGGTTTAAATCCAAGATTAACATAGTCTACACCGTAAATTAAACTTGAAAAATCAGAATGGATTACTTTCGCAATTGCATCATCTATCATCTGAGGGCCAACCGGCCAAAGAGCCATGAAATACATCTTGACCTTTTTCTCAGCACAATGCCTAACAAAAGCAGTAGCCATCGGCCCAAGCTCGCCTTCACTTGCGGGGTCAAAGTCAAATGATAAAAGCACTGGGTCACCTTCATTTAAGGTTTCAACTGAATTGAATACCTGCTTTGATAAAGTAGTTGGAACCTCTGGAAAAGACTTTCCAGTTTTATCTATGATATAAATTGGAAGGGTAACGGATAAAAACATTAGGAGGAAAATCCATCTTTTGTCGAGTTTTTTTAAAATGGAGTACAACATTAATCTTCTCCAGAACCAAGATATGAACGATCTACACCTAACAAAACCTTCAAAGAGGTGGAAGCAATACCTAAAGCAATACCAATCATTATTGCCCTGTTACCAGCAGTGTTAAAGACACTCATTATATACACAGTCAGATTTTCAATTTTCAAACCAGAAAGCCAATCAGGTAGCCAGGATGTTAAATATACCCCGGCAAAAGTTCTACCAAGTAGTATAATAAAAGCAGTGCCTAAAAGTAGTATAGCCTCAGTGTTTTTAGCCCTAAAAGCTCTAAAAGCGGCTGATGAAATATAAAATGCAAGCATCGCAAACATGGTAGCCGTTAGAGGTTTAAATGTATATTCATAAAGCCACCAAAATGGGCTACCAATCTCCCTGTAATGCCCAGAAAATGGATATTCTGGGTATTGAGGATTAGGGTTTACTCCAATTTTTCCTAGTCCAAAAATTAATGTAATTAAAAAGGCAAATAATGTTATTGTAGAATAGGCCCAACCAGGGGTTTTATTTGAAATATTCTTTAGATGAATTTTTAATAAATTTCCACCACCAAGTATAAATGCTATTGAAGCAAGAACATCAAACCATATAGCCGCAATTTCTCCCCAATCCTGTGTAGCAGGAATAAAGTAGGCAATTATTAATACAAATCCACCAAGAGCAGTTATCAAAAGCGGGACGTTTCTTTTCATTAATTATATTTTTCCTAAGTTAAAATAGTCGATTTAAGATATTCTGCAAAAAATAACAACTTACCTCCAATTAAAGTATCTTCACCAAAGATTGTACCAAGAGTCAATAGAGTTACTCCGACCACAATCCCAATTCCAACGATGACCTTACCAAGGTCTTGACCTTTTAAGCTACCCAGTTGATCAGGTTCTCCAGATAGATAAGCCGAAGCAGCAAAGAATTCTTCGCCAATCAATGTATAATCGCATGCTGCAACAAAAAACGGTAATTGAGCTGGCATTGCAGTTCCTGCAACCTGTATTGCACCAATTGTATTACCGGTTTCAGCTAATATTAACGACTCTGCAAAAAATGCACCCATATAAAAGCACGCCGCAGGCTTCTCTCTAACCATCATCCCTTGGACATATGCAACATATCCAAATTGCTCATCCGTAACATAATATACAAGATCCTGATTATAAGACTCGGGTCTGCCTGCTGATAAAAATGAGGCTTGTATAGTTTCTCTAGCTGCCGTCATTACAAGCGACTTGCTTGTTGGTACCTCCACCTTCGCATCATACTCTGCTGCAACTTTTGAAACTCGAGAAAGAACGGTTAGGCCAGCAATTGTTTGGATTTCATTTATATCTTGGATCCCAGGAACAAATAAAATTGGTTGACCCATTTCAGTAGCTCTACCAACCGCTTCATCAACAGCTTCTAACCCTGCTATCTTTCTAATTTTTAAGGATTCTCCAGATCTAGCGCGAATTATCCAAAAAACTACCGAACCCGAAAAAATAAACGTGATTAAAAAAAGTGGAAATCTTCTACCATCAAACCAATCCTGTTTCGGTGTAACTGCGTAATCCAGTGTTTTTGGTTTAGATAGATTCCCAAATCTATCTCCTGATCTTATTTGGAAATGATATGAACTATTTCTGTCTAAATCTTGAACTATAAACTTATTTACACTGGAATCAACTTTAGTGATCTGTTTAAAAGTACCATCTTTATTCGAATTACTTTGCTCTATTACGAAAAATGAAATTTTATTGTTTTCTTTAAGAAGGGTCCATTTTAGGTTTATTTTATCTCCATGATCCCAGGGGTAATCTGATGCGGAAAAAACTTGAGGTGCTTGAAGAATCGAGCTTAACTGCCCATAAGGTTCAGCCATGATAGATTGATAAAAGTGTATAAAAAAATAAATAAATAATGAGATTCTTTTCAATTTTCGCTAACCTTCAATTCTTTCAATATTTGCCCTAGGAACAGTTAGAATATCACCATTTTTTGTTAAAACATCCAGAACTCGCGCTTTAGTGCCAGATTCAAGAGTTTGTGGTCCCGAAGGCAAAAAGTGGACCTCACCGATTAGACCGAAATAAGGATCTCGTATAACTCTTATTTTTGTCCCTTTTTTCAAGATTGCAGATGTGGTGTCGCGGCTTAATTTGGTCTTTTCACTTTTATATTCTTGAGGTTCACTGATAATAACCGGCCTCATAACACCAGCCCTTATTTGGGTTTTTCCGTTGATGGAAGAAAATTTATTTTCATTTAATTCTAATAACCTAAAGGTGCGGTTGGCCATTGCTATATTTCCGAATCCCTCTGTGATAATAATGGTAATTCCTATCTTTTCAGCGCCAGTTATAGCAACTCCCAAGTCATAACCTAATATTTCTTTTAAATCTTGATCATCAATCCCCCCTGAGACCAACCCTACGGCACCGATGCTTAGGGCCTTTTTTACAGCACCAGATGTAATTCTTGAGCCACCAACTATTATTGCCCCTTCCATACCATCGTTAATTTTATCTGAATCTAGTGTTTCCTCAGGGCTTTTACATGCCAATTTTATTTTACCAAAAGCTTCACCACCAATACCAAATATTCCCTGTATTAGAGATATATTCGATTCAATTGTAACCCCTTGGTCTTTCATTATTTTAACTATTTTACCAGGGGTGAATGCTAAAATACTGACTGGGTGAGGTTGTCCTCTCAAAATTATCTGACCAGTAACATCCGAAATTGTTTCTACAGTCCCAGCTTGAGGAGCTTTTAATATAGTTTTGAACATACCGAAAATCCCCTTGGTTTCCGCTATGATTTGATCAATAGATATTCGGTCTCCAACTTTAACCTTTACGCATTCTGGTAAATCAGAGGGCGGAATTGAAAGTCGAGTTGAAAGATTAATTGGATAGATATCTCCAGGCATAAATGTTTCTGCGACAACATCCGTTGAAAGCACCTGATCACCAATTTTTGGTAAAACCTTCCCATTTATGGGTAGCGCTCTACTTTTCACTAGTTTGGTGTTATTTTTTACCTTTAAACCTGGAGAGAATACTTGCGCCTTTTCTGAAACAGATAATTGTTGTTTTTCTTTTTTTGAAGGACGGTTTTTTTGTTCAGGGTAAAGAGCGGCAGCTTCTACCCATTTAGTTACTCTGTCCTTAATCGAATTAGGGCTTTCTCCAAAAGCAATAGGTCTTCCTCTACAATCGATTATTAACCCGACCTCCCCACCCCTGACAGTTTTTGTAACAGGTCTACCAAAACCTGAACCTATATCGAACCCCTTTTCAGGCTCTATGGTAACTTTGACGCTTTCCTCCGATGACAAAGGAAAAATCTTTATTTCCCCAAATTTCATTTTAGCAGACTCTTCTCCCGATTTAAAGTGAATGTTATAATTAAGGCAATCGCTACCATAATTGGCATCCCCGGTTGGAGCAATGACTGTGCCTAAATATATCAAACAATCATTCTCAAATACTTCCATTGCGGCTTCAGAGTGTACTTGCGAAAGAACGCCCAAATGAGGCATCATAAAAATACTGTCTTTGGCAAGTAACGTAAAACCTTCGGGTTGAAAGGAATCTATTAGCATCATCGCCGTTTGTTGTTTGAAAGGAGCATGAGATAAAACCCCACCAGAGGCAACAATTAGATCTAATTTCATACTGTCTACAATAGATTTTCCACCAACTTCTTGGCTAAAAGTGTCGCCAACTGTTCTTTGTTGCTGGACGCCGCTTAGAGTTGTAGCAAATTCTTTATGCTGTTTAAATGCTAATCTCAAGGCTTCTCGAGCGACAGCTTGTTCAAAGATTAACCCTTCAATTGATTGGGGTATTGTAGTGGGCCTAATCATCTTGTTTTTCACTCTATTCCTTAATTGTTTTTCATCCATATTAATATGGATCCATCTTAAGATATTATCCATTCCAGCTTCAGAACAAACATTAGAAATTGAATAACTCATTCCTAGGTTTGCACTTACCGTTCGATTAAAGGATTTATCAAAAACACTAAAAACATCTGTTGTTGCTCCACCAATATCCACACCTACTACATTGATTTCATACTCATTTGATATTGTTTGAAGTATATTTCCAACTGCTCCAGGAGTTGGCATTATTGGAGCGTCAGCCCATTTAATTAACTTATTATACCCTGGCGCATGGGCCATAACATGATCTAAGAATAGATCGTGAATGGCATCTCGTGCTGGGTTCAGATTTTCTTTTTCTAGAGTGGGTCTTAAGTTTCCAACTACAGTCAACTCAAAATCATCTTTAAATAAATTTCTTATATTGCCTATTGCTTCTTTATTTCCTGCGTAAATAATAGGAAGCTTGTATTCGGAACCAAACCTAGGCTGTGGTTTTGCCGGAGCTATTAATTCGCCAATTTGGACTACATGAGTTTTGGTGCCCCCATCTGTTCCACCAGATAATAATATCATATCAGGTCTTAATTCCCTTATTCGCTGTATTTGCTCATGAGGAAGTCTTTTATCATTTGAAGCTATTACATCCATTACTATTGCACCAGCACCTAAAGCCGCGCGTTTGGCGCTAGCAGCTGTCATTTCTTTTATGACTCCAGCAACCATCATTTGAAGACCACCACCTGCACTTGATGTAGATATATAAATGTCGCATCCTTCTGCTTTGTTTTCACTTGAAGATATTATTTTTTTATCCCCACTAATTAATTTTCTACCTGACAATTCAGATACCTCAGTAACTGCATTTAAAACTCCAACAGTAACATCCGCAAAAGGCTCTTCAACTGAAGTAGGAGCTTCGCCTCTGTGTGTTTGACGATATTTCCCATTTATTTTTTCTATTAAAATTGCTTTTGTGGTCGTACTCCCACAATCTGTTGCTAATATAACATCGATTTTCTGTATTTTTAATTTATTCATGTTTTAAAATCATTAATTTTTTAGTAGTACTTTTTACCTTTTGTTTTCATTTTTTGAGTTTATTTCTTCGATTTTATCAATGATGAAATCGATGCCGCCTCTTTTTTCAATTATACCAATAAAATCAATATAGTTTGATTTTGAAATGAAAGGGGAAATTATTGGCTCAAAAAAATGCATCGCTTGAGAGCCAACATAGTTTAGTGGGGTCAAAGTTTCTAAAATAACTATTGCAGGCATCGAAAGGTTTTTTTTCACAATAATAGTTGAAATTTTTTTTATCAAGCTAACTTCCCTGTCATTCGGGCTGAACCTTTTATTATTACCCAGATCAAATGCATTTTTTATTGAATCTCTCATAATTGCAAAAAAAATTTTCTTTAGAAAATAGTGTGTATATAAATATAGATAATTGGAGATGAAAAAATAATGGAATCGAAACGATCTAGGATCCCCCCATGTCCGAGTAGTATCTTTCCAGAATCCTTCACGCCTGAATCTCTTTTTAATAATGATTCAATAAAATCTCCAAGTTGTCCAAACACCCCAACAAGCAATCCCATTAAAATTGCATTGTAAAGGGAGAAAATATCGCCTAAAATATTAAAAATATAAAATGCCACAAATACTAAAATACTGAAAAAAAGACCAAAAAAACTTCCTGTCCATGTTTTATTTGGACTCACTCTAGGAAATATTTTACTTCTACCCCATAGCGTTCCAAAAAGGAATGCGGCTGAATCGCAGGCCCAAATTGAAATAACTAGAGCAAATGTTATGTTAGTGTTTAAGTTATGGTCAAACTGCCTAATACCAATTGAAGTGCCAAGTAGAAGTGGGACATATAAAACACCTAGCATGGTAGAACTAATATTTAGACTCGATTCCTTTGTTTCCCTAAATAATTGCCATAACATTACAGCAATGACAAAAAATATAATCAATTTAATTAATTGAAATCCACTCAGCTCTGGTTGCACATGGAAATAATCAGCTAAAAAAACAGCTGATGCAAAGCCTATAAACCTCAATGGAATTAGATTCTTTTTTTCTGAAAGTTCGTAAAATTCTTGTAAACCTATTATCATAATTGAAAGGATAAAAAATGTATAATAATAACCACCCAGATGTATCATGCACAACCAACCAGGTACCCCTACAAGAACAATTAGATTTCTTCCTTTCATCATTTTCATATTTGCAATGATAATTTTATACCATAACCCCAATAGCTCTGGGAACTATTTCCACACTTATAGGAGTAGATCCATAAACTTCACCATCGATAGTTAGTTTACTATTTTTCTCTGGAATAATTGAAAATCGCTCAACCTTAACATATTGTACAATATTATCCTTAATATGAGTACCGTCAAATATTTTTGGAAATAATGTTAGGTATTTGAAACGGCTACTTTTTTTTACAATAATTAGATCAATGAAACCATCATCAATTTTAGCCTTCGGAGCCACCTTCATACCATTCCCAGCATGCATTGTGTTAGATCCCATTATAAAACCAAAATCCCCTTTAATTTCTTTTCCATCCACTAAAATCCTAGTGAACCTTTTTTGATTCATAATAATTTCTAATATAGCTGCAACATTATAGCGTTGTTTTCCAAACCATCTTAGTTTCTCTGCCCTGTCTACAACAGCCGTAGGCATGCCCCATCCTACTACATTGAAGCAAAAATAAATATTTTCCTCGTTTTGAATTTTTAAAATATCAATATATCTAATTTTTCCTGATATTATTCGCTTAGCAGCATCTTCTGGGATGAGGCAATTTAAATCGCGCATAAAAGAATTTCCTGTGCCACCTGGAATTAACCCAACTGGAATTTTTCTTCTGTCTTCTCTATGCAGCATTCCATTTAAAAATTCATGCATCGTACCATCACCTCCAATAATACATACGCAATCATATTTGTTAAAACTTAAATTTTTCCCATAATCAAATGCATGTCCTCGCCATTCTGTTTCAAAAAGCTTCAGGCCGAAATTTTTATCTTCAAATATATTTTTTATTTGATTGAAAATTTTTCTGGAATCCTTATCGCCTCCTGTTGGATTTAATATTACGCAAATATTTTTCAATATATTAGTTCCTATGTTGCATGTATACGTTGTCACCCCATTCAATCACTTCGATTTTCACCTCTATAGTGCCTTCATTAACAAAACCTAATTTCTTTGCGGCTCCATAGGAACAATCCAATATTCTACCTTTTATGTAGGGTCCACGATCATTGATCCTAAGAATTAATGATTTATTATTCTTAATATTAGTCACCCTGCAAATAGTATTTAAAGGCAAGGTTTTATGTGCTGCAGTAAGTCCGTACATGTCGTAAACCTCGCCATTTGCGGTTAATTTTCCATGGAAATCTTCTGCGTAAAAAGAACTTATACCGGACATGATTTTTCTATGCTTTATTTTTCTAGACTTATTTGAGTTGACATTCTTATTGAGAGAACTGCCTTTCACAGAATTATTTTTCAAGTATCTGGGGGCACTAGAACAAGACATTATAATTAAAATAATTAAAAACTTTGCGTGCTTTTTCTTAAACATTTATTTGCCTAATAGCTTCGAAAAGAACAATGCCAACGCAATTTGCAAGATTTAAGCTTCTTATTTTTTTATTTTTGATGGGTATTGTGCAGGTCTTTTCCCAGTGATTTTTAAGTATTTCATCGGAAATTCCTTTGGTCTCACTGCCGAAAACAAAATAATCATCTTTTTCAAAAATTTTTGATGTGTAGGGGTAGGGTGATTTAGTTGTAAGTAAATGAAATCTATTGTTTTGGGTTAAATTTTTATGATATTGCCGTAAATCAGGGTAGTAGTCCATTTCAATTTCATTCCAATAGTCTAAACCAGCACGTTTCATTTTTTTATTATCTAATTTAAATCCAATCTCTCCTACTAAATGTAGTTTGCAACCCGCAGCAGCACACAATCTTCCTATATTCCCTGTATTTGGTGGTATTTGGGGTTCATATAAAACGATAGTAGGCATTATATTTTAGAATTTATCTTTGGTATGCAAAATGGATCCATAATTAAAGCACTAGCCATACCAACAAGACATGCGCCTTTTGCAAATACAGATTTCACATGAGACTCATTAGAGATGCCACCAGTAGCCATAACTTTTACGCCCATACCAGAATACAATTCAACAATTTTCAACATTCTTGGAAAAATAGAACTCCCTGAAATTCCGCCTCCTGTCATTGAAAACAGATCTTTTGATATCCCCAACTCTCTAATTGTTTTAAATTGAGTGTTACCTGCATTTATGAAACATCGCGGAGTATTTTTTACAATTTCACCAATGTTTTGAAGTTCTTGATCTATCATATCAGGTGAAATTTTAATGGAGATCACTTGGTTGGAAAACTTCCTAAGCTCATTTAATGTATCCTCTAGATCATATAGGTCATCAGCTAATGTTTTACCATTTGTTGTATTAGGACAACTAATATTTAGTTCTAAAAAATAATTCCTTTTTTCTTTTAGGGCACCCATAATCTTTTTGCTATTTCTTAAATACTCGTTTTTCGAATCACCACCAATACTTATTCCTACAGGCCTATTATAGTTCCAGAGCTTGAATTTAGACAAATTTTCAGCTAGTACCTCAATACCTGGACCTGGGAGTCCAACAGAATTAACAAGGGTACTATGACCTTTGTACACTACCTGCTGTAATCTTGGCCTCCTATTACCAACTCTTTTGTTTTCTGTTACGGTTTTTAACGTGACGCTTCCTAAGCCCATTTTTAGCCAAATATCTAGAATTTCTGGTTCCAGCTTAAAAGATGCAGCGGTTAATGGTGAGGGAAAAGTCAAATTAAATAATTCAACTTGTATACCTGATGGAATGTTAAACTTATAAATAGAAGGCACATTTTGATATATTAATACTAAGTTTCTATCGCCAAAATCAATTATTGATTCTAAATCTTTTGGTTTGCCTAGAAACCATTGAGAAAAATAAAGAACATAAACAGATGAAAAACGGAAAAATCTGTAAAATAAAGAAAAGATTTTATTTTTCAATTGACTTTATTTATTGACGCGGAAGAATCGGAATGCCCAGATATAAACGTTAAAATCTCTTTCAAAGAAATAAGACGATTATATAATTCTCTTGCTTGCTCTGATTCCGGATGATTTGATTGAATCCAGCTGTAGTATTTTATTGCACTATCAATTTCCGCACTTTCATCATATTTGAAACCTAGGAAGTATGCAGCGTATATTGAAAGCTCAGTTTTAGGATATGTACTTATAATTTTTCTTAAGCTATCTATTGAGGAGTTTGGATTTGTGTCCCAAATATTTTCCGCCTCTTTAAATGTACGAAATTCAGGGCCTTTTAATTCATTGAGGTCAGAGTTTAGATAGGCCGCGAAGTCTGATTTTGGATATTCCTTAATAAGCATGTTTTCTAGTCTTTTAGATCTAAGAGTATCCTTTAGATTTCTATGTATTAATGATAATGTAAATAATGATTTAGGCCGGTAAGAGGAATTCTCATGCTCATCAATCACTTGGTTGAAAAGAGAAACTCCTTGGTCAAATCTATTGAATGTAAAAAACTCTAAGTCAGCTAGTTTATAAATAATCTCTGCTCTATCTAAATTAGAAACAGAATCCTTATTTGAAATAGTCAAAGAATCATTTATAATTAAACCGGAGGAAACTAATGAATCAGATCTTGTGGTCTCGTTTATACTAGTTAGTTCATCTTTTGTTTTGAGATAAGAGGAAATCGAATTTGTTTTTGAGATAGATTTTGCTTTAAATGGTGATTTCGAAAATTCTTTTACAACCTGAGTAAAGTATTCTTTTGCCTTGTTTGGATCCCATCTTTTTGTTAGATGCAAATCGCCTAATATGTAAAATGCTTCCGCAGAAATAAGGCTTTTTCTTCTATCATTTGTAATTGTCTCAAGCCTTGTGATTGCTTCATTTATATCACCCTGCTGAATGTATAACTTAGAAAGTTCAATTTCGAGATTCCCTGAAATATTTTTAAATTTATCATCTGATAACATTGACTTAATTTTTTTTGATGCAGATCTATATTTTTGGTTAATCCGATGTATTTTTAAAATTTGGAGATGGGCATGCTCGATTTTCTCTTTAGCAAGAGAGTTAGAAATAACCTGACTATAAGCCGAGAATGCTACATCATAGTTCTCTTTTTGGTATGCAAGTTCTGCTAACTTGGCATAAATAACTCCTCTTTGAATTCGATCTTTTGTTATTTTGGCGCCATCCTCCAAGTGAGCTAAAGCAAGCTCAGTCTTTGATTCTTCCAAAGCAATATCAGATAGAGACAAATGACATTTTGCTTTTATTCTATCTTTCGCACCCAGACTAATAAGTCTATTTAGCTCATCTGTTGCAGTCTTTGAACTTCCTTTTCTCCATTTGCAGAGCGCTTGCCAATATTGACCCTCAATGATTTGGCTTTCGTTACCTTGATTAAGTACAATTTTTAAGTAATCCAAAGCTGTATCAAAATCATTTTTATAAAAGGTAGCCTTACCCATTAATAGATAGGTTTCTATCTTCCATTTTGAATCTGGGTATTCTTCCAAGGA
>CENX01183055.1_pt1 | contig 34366 bp, 33 predicted proteins | sample 361321 | NCBI WGS metagenome assembly CENX01 (sample SAMEA2619678, study PRJEB7988) | marine metagenome | isolation source: saline water (ENVO:00002010), including | reverse complement strand
TAGATAGATTCTGCTACAGATTCATTGGGATCATATATCCCAAAAACTCCACATTCTTCATTTAATGATTCTATAGCCATAAATAATAATATTTTATTTGAAGAGTAGTCACTTTTATAATAGTGACATTTTCATTCAAAATTATAAAGTAGATTAATAGTTAGTTTTGAATAATTTAAGAAAAATATAAAATATTTATAATTGAAGAACTTTATTTATGAAAAAATTCATCATATCTGCTAGGCCCAAGCAAATACTAAAAAATACAGTAGTCTTTATACCTCTAATATTTACACTGGAACAATGGTTCCAAAATGAAACTTTTGATGTTTTATTAAATAGTATTTTATGCTTCTTTACGTTTTCATGTTGCTCTATTATTGGCTATCAAATTAATGACTGGATAGATAGAGAATTTGATAAAAAGCATCCTAAAAAAAAATTCAGACCCATTGCAAATAATGAAATAAATTTAAGACAAATTTATTTCTTCATAATAATATTATTTTTTATGGGATTATTCTTTTCAGTTCTAGTTAATTCTTATGTCACTATTATGTATTTAACTTATCTAATATTTAGTTTCATTTATAGCTCAAAATTAAAAAATATTATATTAATTGATTCTATTTCTGTGATAATTTTCTATATTATAAGAATGATTGCAGGTGCATACTCTATCACTTTTGAAATTTCTAATTGGCTATATATCCTAACTTTCTTTTCTTCATTATTTTTAATTTTCATTAAGCGAACAAGTGAAACAAAAGAAGGAGACTATCGAGTAAAAAAAATAGTTAATTTTTATAACAATCTATCAATAAAAAGAATCAAGCTTTTTTTATTATTTATAAATATATTTTTATATTCGATTTATGCAATTAGTGAAATAGTATCTGAACAAAGAGAAATAACATTTATGATTACAATATTATTATTTAGTTTTGGAATAATAAGATATTATTTAATTACCAAAGGAAATAATAAAGGTGAATCGCCTGAATTGATTATTTCAAAAGACAATATAATTCAAATATCTGTTTTTACTTATCTAATAGTTATTATTTTTTCATAGATTTATAGAAAGACTCAGGATTTATACTTTTCAACCCCTCATATCTAGTGCTATGTGCAGCTATTTGATTGGCAAATTTAGCTGCTAATGATTTATTTTTTAGTTGATAATACTTAATAGAAAAAACTGTTGCAAAAATATCTCCGGCTCCAATTGAATTAACAGAATCAACTTTTACTGAGGGGAAATTTAATATTTCATCTTTTTCATACACGGAAACTCCTCTGTCCCCTCTAGTAATAACCAAAATATTAGAAAGCTTCCTAAGTTTTTCTAAAGAATTTCTACTATTAGATAATTCTTCGTCAGAAAAAAAAAGAATATCAAAACGGGGGAACTGTTCAAAACCAGAAAAGTCAAACTTAACTTCCTCTCCAATAACTTTTCTAATCCAACCCTGAGGTATTCCAATAAAAAAAGATGACTTAAATTTTTCCATTAATTGTTTGGTCTTATCAATAGAAAATTCGTTTAGGACAGGAGATATAAAAATCAAATTAGGTTCTTTTTTAATTTTTATATCACTGAGTTTGATTTTTTTTCCCCCATGAATAACATTCATTCTTCTTATTTCAGAAATGAAAAAAAAATCAAAAATATTAGTGTGGTCTGATTTGATGTTAAGCAAATTTTTACAATCAGGAAAATTTTCTTCAGAAAAATCTTTTCCAAAACTTGTAACTATATCTATTTTATTTTGACCTAGCTGAGCTAAGGAGTTTGAAATGTAAGTTACTGGACCTCCAGGTCCAAAAAATTCACCTTCAATATAATCAATCGTAGGATTACCTATTACTAATAAATCAATCATCTAATCATCGACAGGATTTATTACTACCTTTCTGTGTAAGCCTTCTCCTCTACTCTGAGTGCTAACATTTGCTAATTCAGCAAGAGCCATATGAACTATTCTTCTATCTGCAGGAGACATTGGTTCTAATGTAATTCTTTTACCTGTTTTAGACACTTTTTCAGCTGTTTTTACTGCTATATTTTCTAATTTTTCTTTTCTTCTTAGCCTATAATCTTCAACATCAATCATTATGTTTGCTCTTTTATCCAAAGTTTTACTAGCCATTAATCTTACAAGATATTCCAATGAGGATAAAGTTTCTCCTCTTCTTCCAATTAGTAAGCCTGAGTCTTTACCTTCTAATTCAAAAACTATAGATCCTTCTTCCATTTGTTCTCTTACATAGACATCAGCTTCGAGCCCGGTAGCATTGATCAAATTATTTAAAATTTTTCCTACGGTTTTTTCTATTTCAGGATCTTTTTCAACTGAAATAGGAGCATCATCTTTTTTAGATTTAATCTCTTTTTTAGGTTTTTTTTCTTGATTCGATTCTTTTTTTGTAGAAATTTTATTAGACTTTGTATCTTTCTTAGGTTTTCTAGTAGATTTCTTGGGTTTTTCAGATTCAGATTTAGACCCTCCTAAAATATGAACTTCAATTTCAGCTGGGTGTCCCCCAAGCCCCAAGATACCATTCCTACCTGTATCAAGAATTTTTATTTCAAGATTTTCGAGCTCTTCGTTTAGCGTTTTTAGAGCTTCTTCTGTTGCTTCTTCTACTGTTCTCCCTTTGAATATTTTGGGGTTCATCAGTTTCCTCCTTATTGTTTTCTGTTTTTAATTTCTTATTAGCACTATTTTTTTGATCACTTAATTTTTGAAGATATATATTTCTAGAGTCTTCTGTTCCAAAATAAAGCCTTCCAAAAAGCATAATTGGCTGTTTTCCTCCAACAAAATATTGAATAAAAATTCCTATTATATTTGAGAAAAGTATATAAACTGCTAGTCCTGCGGGAAATTGCCATGTAAAAACACCAAACATTATTGGCATCATCCATAACATCATTTGTTGAGTTTGTTGTTGTCTTGGATCAGTGGATGGAGATGTTGTAAATTTTTGTTGTATGAACATTGATAACCCAACAATTACAGGCAAAATAAATTGCCAAGGAGTTGGAGCATATTGGACAAAATCTACAAGATCAATTCCTAAAAACTCAGTATTAAAAGGGACTTTAGAAATTGATTGATTCCATGAATAGAAGTTTTTTGAAAGCTCAACAAATCCTTCAGGAGATGAAGGTGCGCTTTTAAATATTGCTCTATACAAACCTATCCAAATAGGCATTTGTATGATTAATGGACCTAAGCATCCAATTGGATTCACACCTGCTTCTCTGTAGAGAGTCATCGTCTCTTGCTGTATTTTTTGCTTTGTCTGAGTTGTTTTATTTTTATATTTATTTTGAATAGCTTGGAGCTGAGGTTGAAGCTCCTGCATTTTTTTCATTTGCTTAGTTTGTCTTATAGTAAGTGGAATAAGAATAAATCGAATAATTATCGTAAAAGATATTATTGATAGACCTAAGCTATCGCCTAAAAGATCATAAAGTATAGATAAACTATTGATCATAGGTTTCATTATTAAGTTGTTCCAAAACAGGCTAAAAATATTCATATTAAATACAACTAATCACAAATTTTTCCTTCATTTAAATCCAAACAGTAAAATAAATCTCTAGATTTTAATCTAAAAAATAAAATTTCTCCATTCTGAGTATGGATCAATAAGTTATCTTTATTCAATAATGGTGAACTATATATTTTTTTATCCGTAGAATAATTACCTTGACTTTCGGCAAAGTCAGATTCTTTATTGCTAAGGACCTCTATACCACTTTTTTCTGTAGGGATTAAGATATATTCTCCAGAATCATAGGATACTAATTTTGAATCTCCTACAATTATCTTTTCTGTGCTAAATTTATTTTTCAATTGTAAGTTTGAATCACTCAGTACAATAAGGTCTCCATTAACTGTGAAAACATATATATCGCCATTATGAAATATAGGAGAAGAAATCATCCAATTATCAATTTCAACAGAACTTGAATCATCAAAATTGTTAATGTTTACGGAATAAAACATTCCTCCAACATCTGAAAAATAAATTCTATTTTCATGATAAGTTAGAGGAGAATTAATAGAGTATGGAAATTTCTTAGAGTCTAAAAGTAAATCTTCCATACTAATGTTTTTATTTTTATCAATATTTGCATCTAAAGAATATATCCATCCATCAAGAGTAGATACTATAAATTTTTCATCAAATAAATTTATACCTGTCCAATTTTCTCCTTCAAGTATGATTTTTCCTAAAGTTTCATAATTCTTTCCAGATAGAGATACAAAATGTATTTCTGCTTCTTTGTCATTTGAAACCTCATCTTGTTTCTTCAAGGTTGAATAAGATAATATATCATTATTGATGGCCATTTTAGAACTAATTTTAGATAAAGTATTTATATTCCATTCAAGCTCTCCTGTTTTAATATTTAGTTGAAAAATTTCACCTTCACATGAATTCCCTCGACAGCTAAAAATAGAACTAATAACAGAATTTTCGTAGAAAATAGGATCAGAATAAGAGGTATGCTTTGATTCTTTTGGATATGACCAATTTGCATTTGGGATACCATCTTTTATATTAAATTTATGTAATTTCCCTTTATTTGTTGTAACAAAAAAAGAATCTTCGTCTTCTAAATAAACAATATCAGACCATCCTCCTTCATATGAAAAACTCATACAAGAAACAAATAAAAACAAAATCATAGGAGTAACTAAATATATTAACTTAATTCTTAATTTCTGAAAATATCTTAAAAGAGGATCAAATGAACATGAAATCAATCTAAGAAAAGTCATTAGTATTCCTAAAATAATACCTTTTTCAGAAATTGATCTTTTAGAGTATTGAGAGCAAGTTTCAGAATATGAACATTGAGTAGTAATATAGGGAGAAATAGCCAGCTTATAAAAAGCCAACAAGTGGATTAATAAATTTTTCAGCCATCTATTTGCTGAATAATTGTTCATTTTTTTACCTATAAATCTATTTTTTCTAAAAAAGATTTATATTCAGAGAAACTAAACTTTTGAATATTGGGATTGACATTAACTAATGCCCATAATCCACTCTTTGCAGGATCTTTGTCGTACTTATCAAAAATTTCAAATAAGATATGTTTTATTTGCCTTCTTATTTTATTTCTAAAAACTGCATTACCTGCTTTTGTACTTATCTGAAATCCAAGCCTAAAATCGTTTATCTTATAAGTTAAGGTTGTAAGAGTAACAAAATTGGAATTATTTCTTTTTCCATGTTTTCTTATTCTAGAAAAATCTGATTTTTTATTTAGACTTTTTACTTCCAAAATTTAGTTTATACAGTTAGTCTTTCACGACCCTTGCTTCTTCGTCTAGCCAAAACTCTTCGCCCACTAGGAGTTCTCATTCTACTTCTGAATCCATGGACTCTTGATCTTCTTCTATTTTTAGGTTGGTAAGTTCTTTTTGGCATTTGATATAAAGTTTTCTCTGGATAATTTCTTTTTTTATTTTTTACTTATATTAGTTTTTTAATATTATCAAAAAAAACTTCAAAATGAATTGTTTCTTTACAAAAACATCATCAATTAGAATACATTTAACAAAAATTTGATTTAAAATGAAGTGATACGAAATTTATCTGTGGGGGCTAAATTGACTAAAAAAACTACTTCAGAAGAAATCATTGACCTGAACATAATTGACCTTGGTTCTGCATTTCAATACTACGTGCAAAATTCACCAAGAAAATTAAATAACATTGCTCAGCAAGAGATTGGAAGATTGGTTAGATGGATTGGCCCAGAAAGAGAAATTAAAACAATTACTCCTTCAGAAATTGGTAATTACTCAGATGAATTTGCTAAAAGAACAAGTACAGATACCGCCCCTCAAAAGGTAGCATATATTAAAAAATTTCTAACCTTTTTAAAAATCAATGAATTATCAAGTGGAAATTTAGCATCTCACTTGAGAATGAAAAAATCTAATGTAGGTAAAATCACTAAAAAGCTAGAAGAAACCAAGGGAGAACAAATAAATTTAACTGAAGCTGGATATAAAGATTATGAAAAACAGCTTAAAGATTATAAAACAGAAATGCCCCAATTGGCAGATGAGGTGAGAAAGGCAGCTGCAGATGGTGATATAAGAGAGAATGCTCCATTAGATGCTGCAAGAGAAAAAATTGAAATGGTTAATTCAAAAATCTATGAAATTGAAGCAATTCTTAAAGTTGCAAATATTATTGATAGTAGCTCCCAAGGCGATCAAATAGTTATTGGTTCTAAAGTAATTGTAAAAAATCATCAGAATAAAAATAATAATGAATATCAACTCGTTGAAGCTAATGAGGCAAACCCTCTTGTTGGGAAAATATCAAGTGTGTCTCCTGTTGGAGCAGCTATACTTGGTAGAAGAGAAGGCGACGAAGTAACCGTTTCTACTCCTGCGGGAGAACAGGTATATACAATAGATGCAATAAAATAAATCTATGACTCTAGCAAGAAAAAAAACATCTGATGATATTTATTCTTACCTAGAGCACGAATTGAAAAATAGTATACAGGGCGAAGTTAACTTTGATGAAGTATACAGGCAAATGTATTCCACAGATGGTTCTATATATAAAATGACCCCCATTGGAGTTACTCTTCCAAAAAACCCTGATGATGTTTCTGCAATTATTGATATCTGCAATAAAAATAATACAGCAGTACTTCCAAGAGGTGGAGGAACTAGTCTTTCTGGACAAACAGTAAATTCAGCAGTCGTTATGGATTTTTCTAAATATATGAATAATGTCTTAGAGATAAATCCTGAAGAAAACTATGTTATAACTGAACCTGGAATAACAATAGATAACTTAAATCAAAGAGTAAAGCATACAAATTTACATTTCACCCCTGACCCTTCTACTAAGTCCAGAGCAAATGTCGGGGGTGCAATGGGAAATAATTCTTGTGGAACTCACTCTGTAATTTATGGAAAAACAGTAGATCAAGTAAAAGAAATGGAAGTAATTTTATCTGATAGTTCAAAGGCTTATTTTGAGGAGATTTCAGGAAAAGCATTAGAAGATAAAATTTCATTAAATAATTTAGAAGGAAAAATTTACAGAGATGTAATGAGCATGTCATCAAAATATTATGACGAAATAAAATCAAAATACTCAAAAGTTAATAGAAGAGTCGGGGGATATAACTTGGATCTTGTTAATCCAAATACTAATAAATTAAACTTAGTGAATATTATGGTTGGATCAGAAGGAACTTTAGCAGCAGTAACTAAAGCAAAGTTAAACTTAGAACCCTTGCCAAAATACGTAGGATTAGCAATTTTACATTTTACAGATTTAATTGAATCCATGGAAGCTACAGTAGCAACACTTGAAGAAGGGCCTGCTGCAGTAGAGCATATTGGAAAAATGATTATTACTCAAGCAAAACAATCGTTAGGTTTTTCTAGAAACTTAGACTTCTTACAGGGTGAACCTACAGATATTTTAGTAGTAGAGATGAATGGATCATCTGAAAGGCAAGTCAGAGATAAAATTCAAAAACTAGAAGATAAAATGAAAAGGCTAAATCTATCATATGCAATTACTAAGCTTTTTGATTCATCAAAAATCTCTCAAGTATGGGCAATGAGACAAGCTGGCTTAGGCCTAATGATGAATATACCTGGAGATAAAAAGCCAATTCCATTTGTTGAAGATACAGCCGTATCTCCTGAGAAATTACCAGAGTACGTAAAAAGATTTGATGAAATAGTTCGAAGAAACGGTACTGAAGCTGGTTATTATGGACATGCAGCAGAGGGATGTCTTCATATAAGACCTACTATAAACCTAAAAAATCAAGAAGGTATTGACAGAATGATCAAAATTTCTGATGAAATTTCTGATTTAGTAAAAGAGTTTGATGGCTCCCTTAGTGGGGAACATGGTGATGGTATTGTAAGGGGTGTTTGGGCTGAAAAAATGTATGGTCCAAAAATAGTTGATTCATTTAGAGAATTAAAGGGTGCATTTGATCCTGATTCAATAATGAACCCTGGAAAAATATTTGATACACCTAAAATGGGGGATAATCTTCGATATGGAACTAACTACAAACTAAGATCAATAGACACTGTCTTAGATTTTAGTGAAGAAGGTGGTTTTGAAGGTGCTGTAGAAAAATGTATTGGGGTAGGCGCTTGCAGAAAACTCAATGCAGGTGCAATGTGTCCTTCATACATGGCTACTAGAGAAGAGGTACATTCCACTAGAGGTAGAGCAAATGCTTTAAGAGGAGTTCTGTCTGGAGCATTAAAAGAAGACTTAATGACTTCAAAAAAAATGTTAAAAGTTTTAGATTTATGCATCGAATGTAAATCCTGCAAATCAGAATGTCCAGCAAATGTTGATATGGCTAAGATAAAATATGAATTTTTACATAATTATTATAAAAAAAATAAAACTCCTTTAAGGTCAAAGTTAGTTGGAAGTGTACCAATTTTATATAAATTTATTGCTGGTCCTCAAGCCTATTTTTTTAATTTAGCCAATAAATTACCTTTAGCAAAAGTTATTACTGAAAAGATTATTGGGATCCATAAAAAAAGACAAATGCCAGAAATAAGTACTTATACATTTGAATCATGGTTTAAGAAAAGAGTTTCAAATAGCACAAAATCTAGAGGAAAGATATTATTTTTCCATGACACACATATAAACTTTATCCATCCAGAAGTTGGTAAAGCAACTGTCAAGATTTTAGAAGCAGCTGGTTATGAAGTTGAAATTACAAATAGAAAATGCTGCGGAAGAACAATGATTTCAAAAGGGCTACTTGATGATGCTAAAAAAAATGTTAATTACAACACAAAACTTCTTTACGACTATGTTGAAAAAGGAATAAAAATAATAGGAGTTGAAGCTAGTTGCGTTTCAGCCATGCAAGACGAATTTCCTGATTTAGCAGACGAAAAAGAAAAAGCTAAAAAAATATCTGAAAATACTTTTACAGTCCAGGATTTACTAATTCAAATCCAAGATGATGGAAATCAGCAAATCAATTGGAACTCTTTAGACAAAGACTTATTATTATTTGTTCATTGCCATGAAAGAGCTTTAAACGGAACTAACAACTCACTAGGTTCATTAAATCTTCCAAATAAATTCAATGCGAAACTTATCGATGCTGGTTGTTGTGGCATGGCTGGTTCATTTGGAATGGAAAAAGAACATTATGAAATATCCAAAAAGATGGCAGAAGATAGATTGTTGCCAAGTATAGAAAATTCAAAAGAAAATCAAGAAATTATAGTTACAGGAATATCTTGTCACGATCAAATAAAAGATCTCTCTCATAAAAAACCCAAATACTTAGTTGAAGTTTTGGCTGAAGCTATAGATTCTTAATAATCATTAGAATTTGCAAGTTGACCACAACCAGCACTAACTTCAATCCCCTTTTCCATCCTTACTGTTGAAGGGATTGCATAAGATGATAATTTATTTTGAAAACTCTTTATATCTTCGGTTTCAGACCTAAAAAAATCTGATTTAGATGTTGGGTTAACAGGGATAAGATTTACATGGCATAATAAATTTTTTAATAATATTCCTAATTTATTTGCATGATCTAGAGTATCATTTTGGCCTTTTAGGAGTACATATTCAAAGAAAATCTTTCTATTTGTTTTTCTTATGTATTCTCTACATGCATCAATTAACATTTCGATGGGGTATCTTTTATTTATAGGAACTGTTTGAGACCTAGTTTGATTGTCTGGAGCATGGATAGAAACCGCTAAGTTTATTTGTATTTTCTCATCTGCCAGTTTTAATATTTGAGGTACTAAACCAACAGTTGATACAGTAATATTTCTTGCTCCAAAATTTGCTCCTTTATCATCATTCAAGATTCTTATTGCCTTAATTGTATTTTCATAATTGGCAAGAGGTTCTCCCATTCCCATAAAAACTATGTTCTTAATGCCTTTATATGATTTCTCAGGCTTATCTAAAACTTGATCAAAGAATCCATTATTATCAAGTTGTTTATAATAAAGTACTTGTGATACGATCTCACCAGATGAAAGATGCCTCGTAAATCCTTGTTGGCCGGTTGCACAAAAAGTACACCCTAACGCGCATCCCACTTGACTTGAAATGCATATTGTTTTTCGAGGTTTTCTATGATCATCAGAGGGATAATTCATCAATACAGACTCTACATTTTGTCCATCCTTAAGGGAAAAAAGACTTTTATAAGTTGATTTGTCTTTTGAAATAATATTTCTTATCTCTTTTACACTACCAATAAAAAAGTTCATTTTTAGAAAATGAATTAAAGGAGTTGATATATTACTCATTTCTTCAAAATTATTTACATCATTCTTATATAAATATCTCCATAATTGTGAAGCGCGATATTTAGGAAAAGAATTTTTTTCCAATAATTCTGAAATTTGCTCTTTTGTTAAATTATAAATATCTTCCATAAAAAAATTATTAATAGTCTGTTAACAATTATAAATTATCATGTGTTAATATATATAAGAACAAACTAATACAGATTTTCACAAAATGGGAAAAGAATTCATAGATTCAATAGACAAGAATAAGACAATTTTAATGGCTGAAAACCTTTCTGTGTTTTATGGAAAAACTAAAGCTGTAGATAAAGTAACTTTTAATATTCCTAGAAATAAAATTGTGGCTTTAATAGGACCTTCGGGATGTGGAAAGAGTACTCTAATAAGATGCTTTAATAGGATGAATGATTTGATACCAAGTGCTAAAGTCGAAGGAGATGTCAAATATAATAAAACTTCTATTTATTCGGATAAATCTGATCCTACATATATTAGATTTAAGATAGGTATGGTCTTCCAAAAACCGAATCCTTTCCCTAAAAGTATTTTTGAGAATGTAGCTTTTGGCCCAAAAATCAATGGATTTAAGAAAAATGAAATTGAAGGTATCGTTGAATCCTCTTTACACAAGGCTGCATTATGGGATGAAGTAAAGGATAGGCTTGATGATAATGGTTTGGAATTATCTGGAGGTCAACAACAAAGATTGTGTATAGCTAGAGCACTAGCAGTAAATCCAGACATAATATTAATGGATGAGCCCGCTTCTGCATTAGACCCTGTATCAACCTCTAAATTAGAAGATCTAATCAAAGATTTATCAACAAATGTAACTATTGTAATAGTGACTCATAATATGCAACAAGCTACTAGGATTTGTGATTACGCCGCTGTAATGATGGCGGGTCAAGAAAGAATTGGAGAATTAATTGAATATGGAACAAATGATTCTGTATTTGGTAATCCTAAAGATAAAAGAACAGAAGATTATGTTACTGGAAGGATCGGTTAATGGCTAGAGTAGAATTTGATCAGGAACTTGAAAGGTTAGAAACCGAAATAAAAATTATGGCTTCTACAGTAGAATCTTCTATTGAAAAATCAATCAATTCACTTCTTAAGCAAGATATGGAATTAGCTAAAGACGTTATCAAGGGTGATGATGCAATTGATAAAATGTGTGATGATCTCGAAGAATTATGCATGAGTATTCTAAGACGACAGGCCCCTTTAGCTTCTGATTTAAGGGAAATTGTATCTTGTATGTATGTTATTGAAGAACTTGAGAGAATTGGAGACTATGCCGAAGGTATTGCTGTGCTAACTATAAAAATGGGAGTAAGACCATTACCAACAGATCTAGTAATTATTCCTCAAATGAGTATAAACACAATTGAAATACTTAGAACGAGTCTTGAAACTTTCCTAATTAAGGACCCCAAAGAAGTAAAATCTAGATTCAATATGATTCAAAAACAGGATGATATTATAGATGAATTAAACTCTGATGTAAGAACAAGATTAATTGAACTAATGAAAAATAAACCTCACGAGATAGAAAGAGCAACTTATTTGCTTTGGGTAGCACACAACCTAGAACGAATAGCAGATAGAGGTGTAAATATTGCAGAAAGATCTATGCTTCTTGTAGGAAATTAATCGATTGAATAAAAATTTCTTCTCTAAATAAAGTATTTGAGGTAGTTCATTGAAAAATCTATATATTTCATTCTGAGGGATAGGGTTTTGAATAATAAGTTTTTCTGAATACTATTATCTAGAGAAGAAATCAAAGTTAGTTTCTCATGGATATCAACTGAGATTTTTTTATTATATTTTGGCTCTTAAGCTCTAATACAAATTTTTGATTTATTAAATTTTCTTGGCTTAATACTCTATGAACAGTTCTAGTAGAAATATTTAATGTTTCAGCTATATCTTTATTTGTCATATTAGTTTTTTTCATATTAGAAATAATAATATTCCGATTATTTTTTGATTTTGAATTGTCCAAAATAGGATCATCATATTTACATAGCGTCAAAGGACAGTCTAAGCAACTTTTAGAATACTCACACCCATCGTCTATAAAAAAATCTTTGGGAGATGAATTGTTATTTTCAATCATTGTCATTATTAAACTCCTAAATATGGTTACATTTCTCAGATATATAAAAATATTCCTGAGAGTACTTATTTCTATGGACATTGATTTTTACTAAAGCATTTATTGATTCTAAGTTTTGACCATATAAATCAATACTCTCTGCTATTAATAATTCCTCAGAAATATCTAACTTATTAGAAAAGATATATTTTGATTTTTCATAAGATATTTCATTATGATTTTTTGAAAAAAGAAAGTCAAAATTACTAAATTCATTGACCTTATTAATCATTTTAAGAACACCAGGATACAAACATTCAATTATTAAAGAACTAAACACAGCACAAGTAGCATTTTCATGATTGCTCTTAACTAATGTCCATATCCTTAAATCATTCATTGCCTCATGCCAGCAATAATAACATTCTACTCCAATATTATATTCACATTGATTCCTATTAATTATATTTGATGCGATAGATCTTATTAAATTATTTTCCGTCAATAATTTAGACTCTTCAGTATTACTAAAGGTATTTTCTGAAAATTTTGTTGTCATAAATAAACTCCTTAATTAGAACATATGTTCATTTTAGAACAAGTGTTCTAATTAAGTCAATGAAATTAATTACACGATTTGAAAATTTTTATTTTCTATCTTTTAATAAAAAAAGCCTAACATAGCTATGCTAACTATTATCTCCTTGAAGGTCGTGACAAATATTTTTCTGGTGGTTACTGATTTTGAGCTCTAGTTGGATCTGATTGGTATATTCCTTGTTGAAAGTTTGATTCTTTCTGGAATCTTGTGTTAACAAAGTAAAAAATAATGGAATTTAATATCAACATAACATTGTCAAACTTCTTAGATTTGAGCAGAAAGATTGCCTACCATAATAGTATTATCATTCCTAGATAAGCAAGATTTTGTATATAAAGAGCTTGCTTGAACATTATCCTTTTTTTTTCCTCCATAAACAAATTCTGGTAATATATAGAATCCTGATTTATGGAAGTCTATAAGCTAATATTAATATCAAAATCGAGTTCTAAGGTTATCTTATCTTCAACACTAATAATAAAAAAAAGCTGTGGTATTTTCATATCAAAATCACTGAAAGGAAAAGAAACGCTTCCTTTACCCTTCAATTTACCTGATTCAGATGAAGCCGTAATATTCCAAGTCTTTGTTTTTGTAACACCGTGTATAGTAAGATCTCCTACGAGCTGCATTTCAAAATCATTTTTTCCTGTATTCATCAAAGATTCAGTATCTAGCCCTATAATATCTTTTATTTCAAAAACTGCTTCAGGAAACTTATCTGTTTCAAGAGAATTTCTTTTCAAATAATTATCTCTGTTAGACTCGTCACTTTTTAAGGATGATAAGTCTATATTAAGAATTGAGTTTGAATCAGGATTACCTAATGAATCAATATAAATACCTCCCGTTATAGAATTTGTGTATCCAACTGCTTGAATAGGAGAGGGTAACCTTGCGAGCTGTTCTGTAACTCTATAATTTGCAGTGATTTCATTCCCTGATTTAGGGCCAAATTCTATATTTAAAACTGAAGAATTTGAATTGTTTTCTTCCACACCGGTAATTTCTTTTTTATTTTCATCTTTTTCAGTTTCAGAATAGTTATAACTTAAGTCCTCTTTTTTATTTTTTTGTTGTGATTTCATTTCTTCTGGTTCTAGAGTGATTTCAGTTGCAGAAACTTCTTTAATCGATAAATCATCTGATTTATCTGAGCAAGAAAAAATAAATAATAGTAAAAAAATTATTGTTACTTTTTTCATAAACACCTTTATCTAATAATAATAGTTAAATTGTAAACTTCTATTATTAAGATTATGTGAAGAAAAAAATTAGATTAGAATTAATGTATGAAACAAAATAATAAAAGCATATCTCTTCAAAGTTATTCATCAGACGAAAATTTATGGGAATTGAGTCAATGGATAAATATAGAAGATGAAACTTTATCTGAAATACTATCTTCTAAAAATGAAAAAGATGCTTATAAAATTTGTAAAAAATTAGGAAAAAAAATACTTAAAAATTATAGTAATAGTTTTTTTACAGTCACAAGATTTTTGCCTAAAGCCAAAAGAGATTTAGTAGAAATCATATATGCTTCAGTACGCTATCCTGATGAAATAGTCGATACTTTTGAAATGACATCTAAAGAAAAAAATAAAATGCTCGATGATTGGGAAAAGAAATTTAAAAAGTCTCAAAATTTTTCTGATATAAAGTCCCAAATTAAAAGTAATATCCCTGTAATAATCTCGTCATACAGAATGGCCGCTATTGAAAAAAAAATACCCGATGAATATTATATTTCTTTTATTGAGGCTATGAGAAAAGATATAGATGTATTTGAGTATGAAAATATGGAAAGTCTTATTAATGACTATATTTATGGATCTGCAATAGTAGTGGGATATTTCTTAGCATATATTTACGGCCCAAATAAAAACAAAACAGTCAATGATTTATTAGAGCCTTCTAAAGATCTTGGAATAGCATTACAACTAACAAATTTTGCTAGAGATGTGTATGAAGATTATTTCCGAGGAAGGTTTTATACCCCTAAAAATATACTTACCAAACCAAATAATTCTAAGGATCTCCCTGAATACGTTTTGAAAGCTAGAAAAATTTTAGCTATTGAAGCAGAAAAATGGTATAAAAAAGCTGAAAAAGGAATGGAAAATTTTTCACCTGATAGCCAAATTGCTATTAAGAGTTGTCTAAAACTTTATAGAAAATTAAATTCGAAAATATTAGAAAAAGAAATGAGTGCTGAACATAGATATAGCCTCACACTAAAAGAAAAACTTTCATTTTTACCTGTCAGTAAATTATGGAAATTAATTTTACTTTACACATGAAAAATAAACGCAAAAAAATAATAATTATAGGAGCTGGGATAGGGGGACTTTCCATTGCCCCTTTATTATCTAAAGAAAATTTTGATGTAGAAATCTTTGAATCGGAAGAAAATGTTGGTGGAAGAGCTAATATTATTTCTGAAAATGGATTCACCTTTGACACAGGCCCATCTCTATTAAATTATCCATGGGTTTACGAAGATTATTTTAATAGTCTAGGGAAAAATTTTTATGATTACGTTGAATTGATTAAGGTTGATCCTGCTGTAAATTTTTTATGGAAAGATCAAACTAATTTTCAACTAAGTTCAGATATCAATATATTATCCGATGAAATAAGTAAATTTTCAGAAAAAGATAGGTCTGGAATAATAGATTTCTTTAAGAGTTCACAAAAAAAATATGACCTCGCATTTAAGAAAATTGTTACTAAGAATTCTACAAATGTTTTCAATTGGTTATTAAATGCAGGAATAAAAAATATTCTCAGCTTAGGTCTAACCAACAGCATGTATAGTGAAATAAATAAATTCTTTGAAGAAAAAAAAATAGTCGAAGCTTTCAGTTCATACAGTATGTATTTAGGAGATTCACCATATAAATTGCCTGGGTTTTTTAGTATTCTTCCTTACGGAGAGCTACAATACGGTCTTTGGATGCCAAAAGGAGGAATGTACGGGCTTGTAAAAGGATTAAAAAAATTAAATGAAGATTTTGATGTAAAAATTAACACATCTTCTAAAATAAAAAAAATTATTGTTGAAAAAAATAAAGCTGTGGGTATTGAAATAAATGATGAAAAAAAATATGCTGATTTGATTGTTTCAAATGTAGACTCTGAAACAACTTATAAAAATTTGATAGGATTAAGCACTGCTGGACATAAAATGACACCCTCGGTTTATACTTATTATTGGGGTATTAATAAAAGTATAGATTCACTTACTCATCACACGATTTTTCTACCAGATAATTTCAAGAAAACTTTTGATCAGCTCTTTATAGAAAATAAAATACCAGATGATCTGCCTTTCTATATATCTATTCCATCAAAGACTGATCCTGACCTAGCACCAAGAGGTAAATCTTCACTTTTTGTTCTAATACCTTGTCCAACAATTTCTACATATAATGAAAATCATAGCATTGAAAAAGCTCATGATTTAAAAGAAAAGGTTTTCAGAAGATTTAAAGAAAACAATATTGATATTACAAAAGATGATATCGTGTATGAAAAGATTTACACTCCATCAGATTGGAAAAATAAATTTGGATTATTTGACGGGTCTGCATTTGGACCATCCCATAATTTTACTCAAATAGGACCATTCAGAAATTCTAATAAATCAAAACAAATAAAAAACTTATATTTTGTGGGAGCATCAACTACACCAGGAACTGGTGTCCCAATGTGTGTACTTAGTTCAAAAATGACTAAAGAAAAAATTACAGAAGATTCTAAATCATGATCGAAATTATTTTTATAGTTTTAAGTTTATTTGTTTTTTATTCTACTCTTATTGTTTTTTCTAATATGTTTTGGAAATACTCAAGCTTTGAAAATATTAAAAATAAAAATTTATCTATTTTAATTCCAGCTAGAAATGAAGAAAAAAATATAAAAAATTGCATAGATTCAATTATTAATACAAATAAAAACTTTAATGAAATTATTATTTACGATGATCATTCAACAGACTCAACAAGAAAGGAAATTGAAAAATTAATAAAAATTAATAATAAAATCAAGATAGCTCAAACAAAAGAATTAGAAAAAGGATGGACTGGAAAATCTTTTGCTTGTTACGAACTTGCGAAACAATCTTCATCAGAGTGGATTATTTATATTGATGCGGACACCACTGTTCTAGAAGACTTAAGCCAATTAATAGATTATGCAAAAGAAAATAGACTATCAATGGTATCTGCTTGGCCAAAAATTGAAATGAAATCTTTTTCGGAAAAAATATTCATGCCACTTTTAAATTTTATTGTTTTTACAACTTGTCCAATGTTTATAGCAAAAAAAAGGAAATCTGATAACTTAGGCCTAGCTCATGGAGCATGCATACTTTTTAGAAAAGAAACATATAAAAAATTAGGTGGTCATAAATTAGTTAGAAATGATCTTTTTGAGGATACCAGATTGGCTAGAATATTTAGGCTGAAGGGAGAAAATACATATTGTGTAAACGGTTCAAAAATAATTTCTGTAAAAATGTATGATTCGTTTTCTTCGATATGGAATGGTTTTAAGAAAAATTATTATCCAAGCTTTAGTAAAGACATATCATTTTTCCTATTTCAATTTATATTCATAATAAGCTATTTTGTTGCACCTTTAGTTTATTTTTCTTCAATTTTTCTAAATTCAAATAAAGAATTAGCAATTTTTTTACTTTGTTTTAATTTCGTACCTATAATTATTATTAATTTAAAATTTAAGTATAATTTATTATCAATTTTCACACATCCATTTGGAATTTTAGCAATGTTTTTCTTAGGAATAGACTCATGGAAAAATATGAAGTACGGAAAAGGATTATTTTGGAAAGATAGAATTTATGAAAAATCGTAAAAAAGTAATCATAATTGGAGGAGGCTTAGGAGGCTTAGCAACTGCAATTAATTTATCAAAAAGTGAATTTGAAATCACGATTATAGAAAAGAATTCTAATCTTGGTGGAAAAATGAATATTTTTAAAAAAGATGGCTTTACATTCGATACAGGACCCTCATTAATTACTTTGCCTCATATTTTTGAAAATTTATTTCAGGAAGTAGATGAAAACATTTATGATCATCTAAAATTTATCAAACTCAATCCTCTTTTTTTGTACATGTTTGAAAAAGAAAAGATACGATATTCTTCAAATCTTAATGATTTAGAAAAAATATTTAATTATCATAATAATGAAATAGATAAATTCTATGAATTGATTTCTAAAGGTTCAAAATTATTTCAACTATCAGAAAAGACTTTTTTTAAAAAAGGCCTCTTTTCTAAACCTAATATTTCTGATTTATTACATCTAATGAACACACCTTTTCAATTGTTTTTTAAAAATTATAGTCAAATAATAGAAAAATCTTTTTCAGATGAAAAAGTAAGGAAAATACTTAATAGATATCCAACATATGTAGGTTCCTCTCCATATAAATCTTCAGGAATACTATCTGTTATTCCATATATGGAATTAAGTTATGGAGCATGGTATATTTCAGGAGGCTTATATAAGCTAATCGAAAAAATCGAAAAAATAATAGTTTCGAAAAATATAAATATTATTAAGGACACAAAGGTTTCAAGAATAAATCATGTTAATAAAGAAGTTCAATCAGTAACATTGAGTAACGGTGAAAATCTCGAATGCGATATTATTGTTAGTAATGTTGATCCCTTAGTTACTAAAACTATGATCAATAAAAACCTTAAAATCAAAGAAAAATCTCTATCAATGTCTGGCTTAGTTTTACTTGTTGGTTTAGATGAAAAAGTTCCAGAAATATTACATCATAATGTTATTTTTTCAAAAAATTATAAAAAAGAATTTCATGAAATTTTTAATGATAAAAAATTTCCGTCAGATCCAACTGTTTATATAAACTGTCCATCTAAAAGTGATAAAAGCTTAGCACCAAGTGGATCAGAAAGTGTATTCCTAATGTGTAATACCCCTGCTACAAGTGAAAATTGGGGTGAAGAAGAGATAAAAGATGCTATATCAAAAATAAGAACAACGTTAAAAAAACATAAATTAGAAAAAATTATTGATAATTCAAAATTTTTAGAGATAATTACTCCAAATGATTTTGAAAAAAAGTTTGCAGCACCGTATGGTTCAATATATGGTAAAGTTTCGCATGGAGTTTTGGGAAGTATTATTAGACATCCCAATAAAGATAAAAAAATAAAAGGGTTATACTATGTTGGAGGTGGAGTACATCCTGGTGGTGGAACCCCCATAGTTGTAATGTCTTCAAAAATAGTTAGTAATGAAATCATTAATAAATATACAAAAAAATAATAAAGTAAAAATTATAGAAATATCGATTTTTCTGTTTTTTTTAATTTTATTATTTGGTGGGATTTTTGCAGAGTTAGAATATATAAAAGAAACTCCATCATGGGCTCCAAATTTATTCATGTTAGTAGGAAGTTTATTAATACTTTTATATTCAAACAGGAAGCTTTCATACTTACTGTTATCTATAGGATTATTGGGATTTATTTATGAAATTTTAGGGGTAAAAATAGGAATACTATTTGGTTCCTACAACTATAGCGAAGTTTTTAATTTAAAGCTTTTTTCTGTACCCATTGTAATGATTTCTGCTTGGATAATAATTGTAAATTTTAGCCTGAGTTTCATTGAAAATATTAGGAATAAAGCTTTTATTTTATATGGCCCATTAATTATGGTAATAATAGATTTAGTTATTGATCCAATTGCTGTGATTGGGTTAGAAATTTGGATTTGGGATGAAAAAGGCCCTTATTACGGAATACCTAATCATAATTTTTTAGGATGGTTTTTTCTTTCTATTCCTATTTTTATTTTATTAAGTATTTCAAAACAAAACACAAGTTTATATAGTAGGATAATTTCAAATTTAGTTATTAGCTTTTTTTCGATTATAGGATTAATAAACGAACTTTATTTTCCAGCAATATTGGGTATTGTATTAGTAATATTCAATTATTTAATTCTAATAAAACAAAGAAAAATTAAAAGGTCAAAATGATTTATAGAAATTATGGAACAAGAGGAATTAATCTTTCTGCAGTAGGTTTAGGAGGTATATCAATAAAAGGATTAGGTCTAAAAGAATCTTCTAAAATCATAAGTTTTGCAATAGATAACGGTGTAAATTATTTTGACGTAGCGCCTGGATATGGAGACGCTCAAGAACTTATGGGGAAAGGACTAAGAGGAAGAAGAGAAAATATATTTTTAGCTTGCAAAACTAAATATAGAAATTCTAAAGATTCCATGAATGATTTAGAAAATTCATTAAGAATATTAAAAACAGAAAATTTTGATCTTTATCAACTTCACGGTATGAAAACAAAAAAAGATTATGATGAAGTAACTAGTAATAATGGAGCTTTAGAAACATTATTTAAAGCCAAAAAGGATGGAAAAATTAATCATCTAGGATTCTCTTGTCATTCTACTGAAGTCGCTAAATTACTACTAAGCAATTATAATTTTGATTCTATATTAATTCCCGTAAACTGGAATTTGATATTAAATCATAACTTTGCAAAAGATTTAATCACATATTGCAATAAAAACAGTGTTTCAGTTCTTGCTCTAAAAGTTATGGCAGATAGATTATGGAAAAATCAAAATGAAAGAGACAAAAAATTTAAAAATTGTTGGTATAAACCTCTTTCAAAAACAAAAGATATCAATTTAGCTGTAAAGTTTGCTTTATCTCTAAATATAACTTCCTTTTTACCTCCAGGAGATCCTAATTTGTTCATAAAAGGAGTTAATGCTACAAATGCATTTTCAGAAATAAATAAAGAAGAAATTGAAATATTAAGAAATTTAGGAGATAGCAAAACTTCTATTGGATCAAAAGAGGAAATTTTCATATAAATGAGAGAAGTAAAAATAAAAGCTTTAATTTTTGATGTATTTGGAACAGTAGTTGATTGGAGGAAAACTCTAACAAATAACTTAAATTCTTATTTACCTAAAGATTTATCAAAATCAGATCTAGAGGAATTTTCTCTAAAATGGAGAAAAGGATACTCTGATTACACTCAAGAATTCAATCAAAATAATAATACTTGGAAAAATGTCGATCAAATCCATTTGGACAAGCTATTAGAAATACTAAAAGAATTCAAACTAATTAATCATATGAACGATGATTCAATAAATAAATTAAATAAAATTTGGCATAGATTAAATCCATGGGAGGATTCAGTAGAAGGCTTAGGTTTACTCAAGAAAAAATTTAGTATAGGTACACTATCAAATGGAAATTTTTCGTTACTACTTAATATGAGTAAATACGCAAAATTACCTTGGGATTTTATTTTTTCTGGAGATATATTTTTAAAATATAAACCAAATAAATTTGTTTATGAAAAAGCTACTGAATTTTTAGGAATAAATGCAAATGAAGTCATGCTAGTAGCAGCGCATGAAAATGATCTAATGGCAGCTAAAAAATCAGGAATAAAAACAGCTTACGTACATAGACCATTTGAATATTCAGATATTGCGAAAGAAAAGCCTGAAAGTAATTTTGATTATTCCTGCAATAGCTTTATTGAATTAAATAAACAATTGAAGCATTGATTCTATACTAAAATAGTTGACAATTATATTAATAATTAATATCCTCTATTTTAGTGATAAAAAAAGGTATTTTAAATAAGACAATTTTACAAAAAAAATTATAAATCAAACCTATGAATTTAAAATTTAATTATAAGTAAAATTATCTAATTTATGAAAGGTTAGAAAATGAAAAAAGTTTTATCTAGTTTATGTTTATTGTCTATATTTGCGATAATTGGATTAGGTTGTTCAAGTACTACAGAGGGAGAAACAGTTGTAACTGAAGAAGGTGCAACAATTACTAAAAGTAATGTTGATGTGTCTATGAGTGAATGGGATGTCAATGTTGACCCGAACTATAAAATGGGAAAACATGTAAAACCTGGTGAACTTACTCTAACTTTAACTAATGAAGGAAATCTAGAGCATAATTTAGTTTTACTCAATAATAATATTCACGAAGATTTGCCTTTAAGCGAAGATGGATCAATGGCTGATGAAAGTCAACTTGATATTTTAGGTAAAATTGAAGGGATTCAGCCTGGAGAAACTGCTGAACTAGTTATAAATGATTTGCCTGCTGGAACATATGCGTTTATTTGCAATACTGCAGGTCATTATGAACAAGGTATGGTTTATAAGTTTATAGCCAGATAATTTTTATTTTCTAGATTTATATTCATTAGTTTCATATGAACGATTAGTAAGCTCACCTGCCTCATTTTTAGGTAGGTCATATAAATCGTATAAAAGAATTTGTGTCATAAAAAAATAAATTACGAATATTGCAATTATTATTAGAAAAATATTTTTTCTACTAAGTGTGAATATATTTACTTCAAAAAGATGTTTTAAATGTAGAACGTAATTTTTCATAAAATTTATTAGATCAAATCAAATTATATATTATTTGCCCCATATCATAGATTACCTGGGGCAAATAGTTTAGAAAAACTGATTTTTTTTCTCTATAAAAATGGTACCCCTGCCGCGACTCGAACGCGGGACACCCGGTTTAGGAAACCGGTGCTCTATCCTCTGAGCTACAGGGGCATAAACTCACATTACTTAATTTTACATCAATATAATATAAATCAGGATTATAATTAAAATAAAAAAAATATGTTTGACATCATAATAAAAAATGGGATTGTTATAGACGGATCTAATAAATCTAAATATAAATCTGATATTGGAATCATAAGGGATAAAATAGAAAAAATTGGTTCTTTAGAAAATTCTAGTGCAAAGAAAATTATTGATGCTTCAGGGCTTATAATTTCTCCTGGTTTTATAGATATACATACTCATTCAGATATTTCAGTAATAAATGATCCTCTAAATGAGAGTAAAATTTTCCAGGGTGTCACAACTGAAGTAACAGGAAATTGCAGTTATTCACCCTTCCCGTCAGGAAACGATGATCCGAATACATTAAAAGAAGAGTTATGGGAAAAAAGAGGTAATGCTGATGATCCAAACACCATTTGGCAGTGGACAACTTTTGATGAATACGCAAACTATATTGAAGAAAAAGGAACAAGTCTAAACATTGCACCTCAAGTTGGATATGCCGCATTACAGATAGCTTCAGGATCTGTAGAAAATAGAAGAGCAACTGTAGATGAACTAGAAAAAATGAAAAAATTAGCAAATGAGTCTATTGAACAAGGGGCTTTTTCATTATCTACTGGATTATCTGTTCCCCCATCTGCTTTTGCTAGTACTGAAGAAATAATAGAAATTTGTAAATCAATTTCACACTATGAAAATGTCTTTTATGTTACTCATGCAAGAGAAGGAGCAGGAAGGCACATTTCAAAAATAGAAGAAGCTGTAGAAATAGGAATTAAAAGTAATATTTCAGTCCAATTTTCTCATTTAGCAATTACAGACTGGAGATATTATGGTGAAGGCCCAAAAATGCATAAAGTTTTTGAAGATGCAGAAAAAAAAGGATTAGATATAACTTATGATATGTACCCATATACTGCTGCAGGCGCTGGTTTAGACCAAACAATGCCATTATGGTCACATTCCGGAGGAATTGAAGCGTTTTTAGAAAGATTAAGAAATCCAAAGCAAAGAGAGAAAATCAAGAAAGAAACAATGGATGGTATCGACGGATTACCTCAAAGATGGGAAACCATAGTAATATCTTCTGTGAAAAATCCCGAAAATAAAAATATTATAGGACTTTCTATAGAAGAAATAGCTAAAAAAAGAAACTTAGATATCGGTGAAACTGTTATGCAACTTACAGAGGAAGAACAAGCTGTTGTTTCAGTAATTTTTCATAATAGAGTTGAAGAAGATATTCAATGTTTTATGGATCATAGGTTAGCAATGTTTGGATCAGACGGAAATGCAATATCCAAATATGGATTCTATAAAGATGGCAAGCCACATCCTAGATTTTATGGAACTTTTCCAAGAATTCTAGGTCGATATATAAGAGAAAATAGATCTCAATTATCAATTGAGGAGGCTGTTTATAAGATGACTGGATTCCCTGCTTGGAGATTAGGACTAAAACAAAGAGGTGAAATCAAAAAAAAATATTTTGCTGACATAACAATTTTTAATCCAAATACAATTATAGATAAGGCTACATTTGAAAATCCTCATCAATATTCAGAGGGCATTGAGTATGTTATGGTAAATGGTGAATTCGTTATTTCACAAGGAATCCATACAAAAGAAAAACCCGGAAAAGTTCTTAGAAGACCCTAATTAGACTAAACCTTTTTCCAAAAAGGTTCTCTTTTTTTTACATTTTCTAAAATAGACTCATCAAATGGATCCATTTTATTTTCATCAATAGATTCTTCGGTATTCCACTTTATAATTTCATGAACTTTTTCTTTTGAATAATATAAAAGATAGATAACTTCTATAAATAAATTAAATTGATCCGGAAGAACAGATTGCATTAAATTCAATATTTCAATCCTATGGTCTTCATTAAGTTCATGTATCCCGCCTACGACTCTAGTGGAAGGTTCTTTTTTTATAAAACTTAAACATTCATTCAAAGAGTCAATGTATTTATGATTATTTTCTAAAATCCATTTCAAGTCTTCTTCGGATATTATTTCAGATGCTGCAGGCATATTTTCATCAGCTGGTATAACTGTGTCTACAAATGAAAACAAATTACTTAGGTCACTATTTCTTATATCCATTATTTAACTCTCTAAAATTTTGTCCGCAGCCCGCAATGCAACTGCTTGTATTGTTGTTGTAGGATTTACTGCACCGGATGTTGTAAAAACAGATCCATCAATAATATATAAATTATCTACATCATGAGTCTTACAGTCAGAATTTACTACTGATGTTTTAGGATCAATGCCCATTTTCGCAGTGCCCATTAAATGCCATCCTGCAGATTCAAGAATTGGTATAACATTAGTTTCATAACAACCAGATTCTTTAAGCAATTTTTCAGCAGATCTAATTCCATGATCTAAAAGATTTCTAGTATTTTGGGAGGTTTTATAAAAGATCCTTGGAAGAGGAATGCCATTTTTATCTTTTAATTTGTCATCTATTTCAACTCTATTATGAAGTTCAGGAAGATCTTCACTTATTACAGCCATTCCAAGATATTTCTTAAATCTACGCTTAAACTCCAAATGATGTTCTTTGCCCCAAGGAACTATTTTACCTGCTCCTCCAGCTCCTAAAGCAGTATGGCCAGGTCCATGAGATCTATTCATTTGAAAAGAATAACCTCTAACAAAATCTCTAGATTTATCTGTTTCATAAAATTCTTGTACAATAATTATATTTGCTAATGGGCCTAAAGAATAATTGATTTCATTATCATCAAAAACACCACTCACGGCAGCATAAGGGTGATACATTAAATTCTTCCCAACTAGACCACTTGAATTAGCAAGACCATCTGGAAATACCTTAGATTTACTATTTAGCAATAATCTAGGAGTACCTATACCATTACAGGCTAAAATCACTTTTCCTGCTTCTTGAAAATACTGGATCCCTTTATTATCAACATAAAGTAAACCTCTTAATTTACCTGAGTTATCAACTGTTATTTCTTGAACAGCACAATTTGCCCTAACTTCTAATCCGTTATCCATGGCAGGCTTGATATATGTATGATCTGTTGAGGCGATAGCTTGCCATTTCTTTTTTGAGGCAAATGTACCATGATTATTCCATCCAACTCTCCCCTTATAATCTTCTGAAGCTTGGTAGGAATCTGATGGCCACCAATGCCATCCTAATTTATCTGCAGCTTTAGCAATTCTTTCTCCATCAGGGCCTAGAGGCAACGGAGGCATTTGCCTAGGCGATCTAGGTGGATTTGCAGGATCTCCATTTATTCCAGAACACCCCATCATTTCATCATTCAAATCATAGTATTTTTCTAAGTCCCAGTATGAAATAGGCCAATCATCTGCAACTCCATCCAGAGATTTAACTTTAAAATCAGATGGATGAAATCTAGGTGTATGAGCTGTCCAATGATGAGTTGAACCTCCTACTGCATTGTACATTAATGGGTGAATATCTGATTCTTTATCTAAAATTTCATAATCTGCATCTAGTTTTCTTACATTAGGATTAAAATCAAAAGAATTTTTTTGATCTATTTCCCATGAGTTGGAATCTCCAGGATAAGAATTTTTATCGAACCAAGGCCCCTGTTCTAATAAAACAACTGAAGCACCACTACTAGATAACTTCCAAGCGCAAGCACCTCCTGAAGCTCCAGATCCGACTATAACTATATCCTTAAACGGTAAATTTTTTGGCAAATTATATCCTTGAACAATTGTAGTTTTAGAATACAATTAAATTACTATAAAATTAAGGTGAATATTGTGTTAAAAGGTGCTCTAACTTCAGTAATTTTAATGTTTATATTTATTCCAATTCCTATTGTTCATTTTTTTGCAGTTCCTCTAAGTCCCTTTATAGGAGGATTTATTGGAGGCTCTATCGCCAAAGCTGAAAAAGAAAAAATTATTTTTTTTAGTTTTATTACTACTGGAATCACAGCAATTCCCAGTATATTTATAATTATTTATTCTTTGATACAAAGATCAAATCAATCAGATGTCGCTGGAATGGATCCAATTCTCGCAATGATTTTAGCTATTGTTTTGATTCCTTATACATGGTTTGGGAATCTAGTGGGAGCCCTAATAAGCTACACAGCCAGAGCAAAATCTAATTAAATTATTTATGAAAAAATAATGGCATTTTTTTACTAAATAAAGAATAATTTGAATATTTATTAAAATTTTCCCAAAAGTTAAATTTCTTTTGGTGTTTTCTTGAAAAAATTAAATTAAATTCATTAGACAATGAACGTAAATTTTCAATAAATGCAGAATCTATTTCAAGTGATTCTAAATTTATCTTTTTTTCTCTGGATTCCTCTATAAAATTTTCCACAGATACTTTTGACTTGCTTTCATAAATAAGTGTAATTTTGTCTATATTAAAAGAATTTAACTTTCTATTGAAATGTGTTTCTTCATTAACACTAAAATCAGAATAAGGTATCAAAAAATTATTTTTATACTTTGATTGATAATTAAATCCATAAGGAATTATTAATATATTTTTTGTTATATTTACTAAGTAATTAATATTTTTAGATTTATTAAAAATATAATCTAATTTATTAGAAAATTTTACTGAACATACTGTTATATCAATATCTCCAAGAGCAAGCCTTCTTATTATATTCTCATAGGAATTTACTACATTATGTGAAACTTCTATATCTAAATTTTTTGAAAGAATAATATTTTCAAGTTTTTCTATGTAAAGCGATGCTAATCTTCTACCGTTATCATGAACAAAATCATTATATAAAACTTCTGTTTCCTGTCCTTTAGTAATAGGATTAAAAGGATTTAGGATAAAAAATAATACAATTTGATCACAATTCAAAATATTTGTATCGGTTGAAATATTTAAGGAATTTTCAAGATCTTCAGTTCCATCAAGCAAAATTAAAATTTTATTTTTTTTATCTGTCATTTTGTCATATCAATAATGGGACAGATTTCATCTTGTCCCCATTCTCTCCAGGAAGCATCATAATTTTTAACATTCTTAAATCCTGCTAATTTTAAAGTCCAAAAAACATGAGCTGCTCTAATACCACCTTGGCAGTAAGTTATAGTGGGTTTTTGAGGATCTAAGCCTAAAGATTGAGTTATTCCTAAAATGTCTTTTGAGCTTTTTAATATTGGGATTTCTCCTGAAGTATTAAAATTAACCCATTCTTTATGTAAAGAAGTTGGAATATATCCTCCTCTTTTACCTCCACGAAGATTTATTCCATTTCTTTCATCTTCAGATCTAACATCAAATATTTGTACATCACTATTATTATTTAATATTTTAATCAATTCATTTTTATTTGAAAAAATTTCATCATTAGGATCTTTAGGGATAAATTTTCCTGATATAGGGTTATTTTCTCCCGACTGAGTAGCTTTACCCTCGAAATTCCATTTAGGGAACCCTCCATCTAAAACTTTTACATTTGTATGTCCATAATAGTTTAATACCCAAGCTAATCTAAATGAATACAAACATGCAGATCTATCGTATCCCACTACTATTGACTCAGAAGAAATACCTAGATCTGAAAAGGTTTTAGAAATTTGCTCAGAATTTTGTACATAAGTTCGATCGTCCAAAGAAGTTTTGTAATAATTATCAACTACATTAAATGATCCCTGAATATGAGACGAAACATATTCTTCTTTGGAATCTAAATCCAAAATAATCAAATTTTCGTTATCTAAATTACTCTCTAACCAATCTGTAGATACTAAAAGATCATCAATTTTATAATTTCTCTCTTGAATAGACAAAAAGTTCATAAAAAACACCTCTAAAAAAATATAATATTTAAGTAATTATAATCCTAATTAAAAAACATAAAGCAAATTATGAATGAAGAATCAATTTACAAAGCCAATATTGATAAATTAATGACTCTTACTAATTTTGAATATGAGAAGAGTAAGAAAAATCCACCTGGATTTCATTTAGATAGAGTAAATTACATGATGAAAAAGTTTGATTATCCTAATAAAAATCAAACATTTATACATGTAGCAGGGTCAAAAGGAAAAGGCTCAACATCAAACTTAATATCTAATGGACTTATGCAGTTTAAAATAGGTTTATTTACCTCGCCTCATATGCACTCAGTTACAGAAAGAATCAAAATTAATAACTCCCCAATATCAAAAAAATTATTTAACAAATATTTTGAAAAAGTATGGTTAATTGTCCCTCTTATGAGAAAGGAGATAAATCAAAGACCATCATTTTTTGAATTCATGACTTTATTATCTTTAGTGATTTTTAGGGATGAAAAAGTTGAACTCTCTATTATTGAAGTGGGTTTAGGAGGTAGATTAGATTCAACAAATGTAATTGACCCAACATTATGTGTAATAACTCAAATAAGTAAAGATCATACAAATATTCTAGGTAACACCATAAAAAAAATATCATTAGAAAAAGCTGGAATTATAAAAAAAAATATTCCTATAGTTACTTCTAGTCAATGGAAGAATAGCTATGAAGTAATAAAACTTTCAGCTAAAGATAAAAATGCAAAATTACTTAGTTCAAAAGATATAATTCTTAGAAAAAATAAAAGGGAAAATAAAAATAAAAAAAATCAAAACTTAATATTTTCAAATAAATTTAAATTTACAACTTCTTTACTTGGTAATCATCAAATTGAAAATATTAAAACTGCTCTAAGGTCTATTGAAGTTTTCTTGAATATAAAAGGAATAAATCCAAATTGGGAAATGATTACAAATAATATTTCAAAAACTCAAATGGTTGGAAGGTGTCAAATTGTTAATCAAGAGGGAATGATTTTTATTATTGATGGAGCCCAAAATAATAAATCTTCAAAAGCACTAATTAACGTTGTGAGTGAATATATCGAAAATTTAGACGATATTATTTGGATTTATGGAGCCTCAGAAGGACATAGTTCATTAGAGACATTGAAGCCTATAAAAAAACTTAATCCCAATATGATTATCACTGAAAGTAGAATACCTAAAGCAAAAAAGTGCAGAAACATCATTAAAGAAATAAAAGAATTAAAATTAAATATAATAGAATTAACTAAGAATACATTTGAGGCATATAAAGTGGCAAAAAGTATTTCTAAGCCAAATAGTGCAATAGTTGCGTTTGGATCGCTCTACATAGCATCTGAAATAAATGAAATAGTTAATAAAATATCCCGAGAAAAATATAATTATGAATAAAAAAATAGTAGTTACAGGAATAGGAATACAGAGTTGCTTAGGTAATACAGTAAAAGATTACTGGGACTCTTTATCAAATGGTATTTCTGGTATACGAACCATTACACAAGTTAGTGCAGATTCCTTTCCTTGTAAAGTTAGTGGTGAGGTTCAAAATTTTGAACCTGGAGAATGGATGAATCCAAAAGAGGCTAAAAGAATGGGCAGATTTTCTCAATTAGCTGTAGCTGCTGCAAAAGATGCTATCAAGCAATCTGGATTTTTAGGCAAAATTGATACAGACAGAATAGGTGTCCTGATTGGAACTGGAGCAGGTGGATTACCAGAAACAGACCAACAAGCAGCAATTAAGGAATCAAAAGGAGTAATGAGAATGAGTCCTTTTTATATACCATCTATGCTATCAAATATGGCTTCTGCAAATATTGCTAGGATCTATCAGGCTACAGGGTATAACAATACATGTATTACTGCTTGCGCAGCTTCAACTCAAGCTATTGGAGAAGCTGCAGAAATAATAAAAAATAATAAAGCAGATATTGTAATCACAGGAGGCGCAGAGTCTGGTATTTGTGAAATAGGTATGGGTGGATTTAGCACAATTCATGCTTTATCAACATGGGATGGAGATCCTTCAAAGGCAAGTAGGCCATTTGATGCTAATAGAGATGGATTTGCTCCTGCAGAAGGATCAGGAATACTTATTCTAGAATCAGAAGAGCATGCTATCAAAAGAGGGGCTGTACCAATAGCAGAAATTGCTGGATTTGGGGTTACTTCAGATGCTTTTCATTTAGTCCAACCTCATAAAGAAGGATTGGGAGCAACTAAAGCTATGAAATTAGCAATTGAAGATGCAGGGCTAGAAAAAAAAGATATAGATTATATAAATGCTCATGGTACTTCTACCCCAACAAATGATCGTATAGAAACCTTAGCAATAAAAAATTTATTTGGAGATGAAGCTTATAATATTCCTATTTCATCAACTAAGTCTATGGTTGGTCATTCATTAGGAGCTTCAGGAGCATTAGAAATTATTGCATGTATTCAATCAACAATTCATGATGAAATACATCCAACAATAAATCTTGAAAATCCTGATCCGGAATGTGATTTAAACTATGTACCAAATACCAAGATAAAAAAGAAAGTTGAAGTAGCTTTATCTAATAGTTTTGGGTTTGGAGGACAAAATGCTTGCGTTGTAGTTAAGAAATATTAAATAAATATTACTTCTATTCTAATAGTTTATTTACATCTTTTATTATAATTTCAACTCCAACATCTTCTCCCAATTGAAAATCATTACTGTTTGGCATTTTTACATTCAAATCAATCCCAGTGTCGATATCTCTTAATATATAAAGCTGGCTTCCTTCTAAAAATTCTTTATCAATGATTACAAAGTTTTTTTCTTCTCTAGTAATAGATAACTGATTTGGTTTTACATTAATATAGATTTTACTCTTTTTGCTAAATTCTTCATCAAGTATAAAATCTCCTATAAATGTTGAGACTTTATTTTTATTTACTTCACCAAAAATAACATTTGAATTAGATATAGTTTTTGCAATAATACTATGATCAGGTCGATCATATATTTCTTCAGGTGTAGAAAATTGAATTATTTCTCCAGCATAAAGAAATCCTACTTTATCAGATAAACTCAAAGCCTCTTCAGAATCATGAGTTATTAATAAAACAGTTGTTCCAATTTCGGTAAAGATCTTTTTAAGCTCTCTTCTAATTTGGATTCTTAGATTTCTATCTAAATTTGAAAAAGGTTCATCCATCAAGAGTAATTTTGGTTTTCTAACTAAAGATCTTGCTAATGCTATTCTTTGTCTCTGTCCTCCTGATAATTCGTCTATATATCTATCAAGTAAGCTCCCTACATCTAAAAGAGATAATATATTATCGTAAAACTTCTGATCAAAATTAGATTTATTAAGAGAATATTTAATATTTTTTTCAACATTTAAGTGAGGAAAAAGAGCATAATCTTGAAAAATAGTACCTATAGATCTTTTCTCTGCGGGTATATGAAAAAAAGATGCTGATTGAAGATATCCATCCAGTCTAATATATCCTTGATTTACTTTTTCTAATCCGTTTATTGCTCTAAATAAAGTAGTCTTTCCTGCCCCACTATCTCCAATAACACTAACAAACTCTCTGTCTTGAACATCTAGAGAAAGATTTGATAATATCTCATGTTGATTATTGTAAGAAAAATGCATATCAACAATTTCTAATTTTGGAATTGGTCCTAAATTTTCTTGATTACTCATTAATTGCCAAGCCTTTTTGATAAATCATTTGACATAAATATATAAGAAGGAACCCCTGCTATAATCACTAAAACTATTGAAGCCAAGGCAGTTTTTACAAAGAATGCTTCACTTGCATTACTCCAAATTTCTGTTGCCAATGTTTGAAATCCTATAGGGCTTAATATCAAAGTTGCAGGGAGTTCTTTTAAACAAAGAATGAAAACAAGTACTCCTCCATAAATAAAACCTGGACTAGACAACTTAATAATCACATTTACATAAGTTTTTATTCTCCCTGCACCTAATGTTAAGGATGCATCTTCCAGTTTTGGATCAATTTGACTCATGCTTGATTTAATTGGTCCTAGTGCTGCAGGTAAAAAAGAAATAAAATATCCCAAAACTAAAACTATAAAAGTTTGATAAATATAATCAAAATAATTAATACAAAAGAATACTAAAGACATTGAAACAATAATTCCTGGTAAGGAAAGTCCAATGTAAGAGACCTTATCAATTACAAATGAAAGTATTCTAATTTTTTTCTTAATTGTAATTAACAGAGGGATAGAAACTAAAGTAATAAATAATGCAGAAACAGAGGATATCATTATGGTATTAATAGTTGGTTGTATTACATCCCTGAAGCCAGTATCTTCTCCAAATCCAATTATTAGCCAGTAAATTAGAACTGAAATAGGCAGTATAAAACCAAATATTAATGGAATTAAAGAAATTGGAAGAAGAACCCATTTCCAAATACCTAAATCTGCTTTTTTATTTTTGGAAAGATTAGAATTAGAAAAATGCCTTGCTTCATTTTTTGTTCTTGATTCAATAAACAATATTATGAAACAAAATAATATTGCAAGAAGAGATATTTCTAAAACTCCGTAATTACTTATACTGTTATACATTCTATTAAATATAGCTATAGTGAAGGTATTGAATCGTAATAATGAAACTGCTCCAAAGTCACTCAAAACATATAATGAAACAAGTAAAGAGCCAGCAACAATGGTTGGTCTAACTAATGGAAAAATGATTTTTCTTGTAGTTTGAAAAGAATTATCTCCTAGAGTTTTTGAGGCATCAATCATCTGGTAATCAAATCTTCTAAACATAGCTGCAAGCCCTATGTAAACATAAGGAAAAGTTATTAAAGATAAAACAAAAACTGATCCAACAAGACCATAAAATGAAGGAAAAGTTTCCATTTCAAAAAATAATTTTAAGAAATTATGCACCCATCCATTTTTACTCCATATTTCAATTTGAGTAGTTGCCATCACATAACTTGGTAATGCGATGGGTAAAACAGAAATTGAAGTTAAATATTTTGCGAATGGCATATTGGTGCGTACGTTTAAAAATGCTAATGGTAATGAAATAAGAACAGAACAAGTTACTACTAAAACTATTAATAAAACAGTGTTTATAGATAATTTCAATATATTCTTATTAAATATAAAATCAAAGAATAAATTAAATTCAAAAGTTATTTTTGCTAACAAATAAAACAAAGGAAGAAATAGAAAAAAAGCTAAGATTAAAGAAAATATATATATGGCGCTTAAGCCTAAATCTAATTTCTTGAATTTCTTAAATATTATTGAATTTGATGAAAAAGTTGACATTATAATATTATTTCTACCATCTAAGTATACAATAACTATTAATTCATAAAGGGCTATCCATTTATAACAACATTACAAGATACATAAACGTAATTTCTATTCTAATAGTTATTTTATTTGCTATGGCAATTATTACCTTGATAATCCAAAATAATTTTTATACAAATAGTTCATCTATCATCAATGAAACTACACATTCTGATATTGAAAAAGTTGCCAAAAAGTCAATACAATCAAACATACCTAATAAAGATGAAAATCCTGTTTCAATTGAGAATGAAAAAATAATAGATGAAATAAAAGATAATAAAACTAAAGATCAGAAAAATGAAATAACAGAAGTAAATAAAATTGAAAAAAGTGACGAAGAGTTAGAAAAAATCCTAAAAGAAAAAGAGGATAAAGTTAAAGAAAATAGTAAATCTAATAAACCTCTAGAAATAGAAAAAGAAATTCCTGATTATATCGCTATTATCTTAGCAAAAATA
>CENX01088793.1_pt1 | contig 34573 bp, 24 predicted proteins | sample 361321 | NCBI WGS metagenome assembly CENX01 (sample SAMEA2619678, study PRJEB7988) | marine metagenome | isolation source: saline water (ENVO:00002010), including | reverse complement strand
GTTGCCTAACACAGGAGTGATAACACATGGGATCGCAATGGGAAGACAAAAGCAAGCCACATTTGAACATCGTTTTTATTGGTCACGTAGACCATGGAAAGTCAACGACAGTAGGTCGTTTACTTCTTGACAGTGGACATATTGAAGCACACGTAATTGAGAAGAATGAGAAGCTCGCAGCAGAGCAAGGTAAGGCCGGTTTCGGACTTGCTTATGTTATGGACGGGCTAAAGGAAGAGAGAGAACGTGGAATTACTATCGACGTAGCTCACAAGGAATTCTTTACTCCTAACTGGTATTATACAATTATCGATGCTCCAGGTCACCGTGACTTCGTAAAGAACATGATCACAGGTACTAGCCAAGCAGATGCAGCAGTTTTACTCTGTGCTGCAAATGATGGAGTGAATGCTCAGACTAAGGAACATGCATTCCTTGCACGTGTTCTTGGAGTCAAACAGTTGATTGTTAACGTTAACAAGATGGATATCAGCGGTGTAGATTATTCAGAAGCCAAGTACAATGACGTCTGTGGACAAGTTGACGAACTTCTAAAGATGGCAGGATTCAATCCAGCAGATGTTCCTAAGATTCCTTGTTCCTCGTTCAATGGTGAGAATCTGTATGATAGTTCAGACAACATGGGATGGTGGAAAGGTACTGAGTTTAATGGAAAGTCAGTCAAGACTCTTTTCGAGTGTATTGATGCAGTTCAGCAGCCACATAAGCCGATTGATAAGCCTCTTCGTTTACCAATTCAGGACGTTTACAAGATTAGCGGAATTGGTACAGTTCCAGTAGGAAAGATCGAGACAGGTACTCTAAATGTAGGTAAGAATGTTGTATTCAATCCTAGCCAGCAAACAGCTGAAGTAAAGAGTATAGAAATGCATCATACTCAGGTTGCTAAGGCTGAACCAGGAGATAACGTTGGATTCAATGTACGTGGACTTGCAGCTACCGACATTCGTCGTGGTGACGTTGTTGGTTACACAGATAACGAACCAAATTTCGTTCGTCACGACGAGACTTTCGTAGGACAAATTCAGTTGATGGATATTCCAAAGGCGATTGGTGCAGGATACACCCCTGTATTCCATGCTCACACTGCTCAAGTTGCAGTTCGTTTCGTTGAACTTCTAGAAAATGCAAAGACCAAGGAGAAGAATCCAGCATTCCTCAAGTCTGGTGATGCTGCATTGATTCAGTTCCAACCAACTAAACCTATGGCGATTGAAGAGATGGGCGCATTCCCTGAATTAGCACGTTTCGCAATTCGTGATATGGGTAAGACTGTTGCTGCCGGCGTCTGTATGAAAGTCCAGAAGAAGTGATTTTGAGAGTTTAAGGAGTTCGGAGTCGGATTCCCATGCCTGTAATCACTACAATCAAACTGACTGGAGAAGACCACAGAGCTGTAGATGGAGTTGCTGCGTTAATCAAGCAGATTAGCGATGATAAATCGGTTCAAATTCGTGGTCCAATCCCTCTTCCAACACGTCGTTTAGTGGTTCCTACTCGAAAGTCTCCTGATGGAGAAGGTTCTGAGACTTGGGATCATTGGGAAATGAGGATTCATAAGAGATTGATTGAATTGGTTACCAATACAGCAAAAGATCACAAAGCTTTGGAAGATCTTATCCGTATTCCAATTCCAGACTCTGTGACCATAGAAATTAATCTGCGTCAAGTGAACTAATCAGTTCATATTGAAGCGTTTTCAGCATAATCCATCTTGATCATTGCTTTAGCTAAAACTTCAGGGAAAACAAATACATCTCCAACTAATGGTTGTACTTCGTTTCCATCAAAATCTATCACTGGTTGTTCTACATCCTTGATAAAACGAATTCTAAGACAATCATCGTCTAATTCATTAGGAGTTTCATCTTTGACCTCTTCTTGTACATGAGGAATATCTTCGTCCCATCCTTCTTCTAAATGAACATCAGGAGGAGGCATTTCTTGTTCCATTTGTTCTAATGGAATAACATCCTCCTTTTCTACAAATTCTGTCAAAGGAGCAATTCCTTGAATGGTAGAAGAAATTGATGTATCTCCAATTCCATTCTGCATTTGTTCCCAATCAATCTCTGTTTGGAATTTTTCAATTAGTCTACATACTCCTTCGTAGAATGCACGTTCTGATGCATCATGTTGGGCCCAATTAGGTTCAGATATATCAGAAGAATTTCCTCGATTTAGTAGAGTCCTCATATTTGCGTGTCGTACGAATGCATTGAGACGATGTTGAATAATCGATCCTATTGCCCATCTGATGTTGTTTTGTCTTTTTTGTAGGAGTTGAATTTTTGCTCCCCATCCTTCTCTTCGAATACATTCATCCATTTCAATTTCAATTGATTGAGTAAGTTGAGAAACTAATTTCCAGAAATCAGAAGTCGGAAGTGGTACTGGTAAATCCTGTTCTGCTTGAGATCTTTGTAAAGCCATTAATCTTGACTCAATTGCTTGAACAGCTTGATCAGACAGTGCAGTCGGTGCCGAAACCTCTGCTGAACTGACTGCCATCCCTCCCTATTGAATCGGGCCGACTCATGAACCATTCGACACATTTTGGAGTTTATCGGGGAGCCGGACGATTCAAACATACCTTTGTCCTTTCATCAGCATGGAATCTGCCGAGTCACGTCGTTCGGCTGTGAGTCTCGCGATACTAATGCTTGCAATGTCCATGTCACCTTTTCTTATTCAAGCCGAAGAAGTACCATGGATTGGCCCGTCAACATTCTTACTTGAAGAGGCGATTATTGATGGGTTTGAAATTGAGTCAAATGGTACAGTAACAGATGCATGGATACTTTTGGATTCTGATGGTTCAGATGTTTATTCAGCACCCGGCTGGGAGGCTGAAAATATTGGAAGAAATTTCTCAAATGGAGTGAATCACAATACTTCTACATCTTTATTTCCTGGAGAGTTAAGTTTAGACAATGCTGCGAATCATGGAAGGATTCATGATTTTCAGGAATTAGAATATAGATTCAATCAATGGATTCCAGGTGGAACAACTAGTGTTTGGGAAGTAATCAATCCCTCATCACTCTCTGGAAACGTAGTCACAATTAACACATCTTTCAATCAAACTCAAACTGCGAGAGAAAATGGAGGAGGGCATGCTCCAAGGCAAACTACAGACGGCTCATTGCTTGCATTAACTCAAGCAGATCAATCATTAGATTCTGGAGTCCATTCTTGGATAGAAAGCCCAGTTCATCCCGTACCTAATTACGTTTCTAATCTTACATTTACTCTAGATCATTGGCTCCATATCTGGACCGATTCAGATTCATCAGGTTCAGGTGCAGGAGCCTGGATAGAAGCGTCATTTGATGGTGGCAACACTTGGAATTGGGTAGAACCTGAAGGAGGTTATGGAAATACAATATCTACTGCTGCTCCAGTTCCCAACGGAGCTAATGGATCTGGTTTTCCCGCATGGGCAAGCATCAATGCAACAGGTTGGCAACGTTCACACATTATTTTCGATGATCATCCTATGCTTGCAAACGCTTCCAGCTTATCCGTTCGATTAGTGATTTGGACCCCTATAACTCAGTTAGTAGAAAGGCCAGGTTGGTTTGTTGATAGAGTTGGATTTGATAACGACGGACATCCCCCAGGAGCTTGGTTTCATGGAAATTTGAATGGTGAATATGCAGCTAATGCAGAATCACAATTAGTTCTAGAAACCAATCTTTCAGGAATCTCGGGGCCGATGGTTTTCCAATATGCAGCAGATTTTGATATGGAGGGAGATATCTATGACAATTGGCATGTAGATGTTAGTGATGATGGAGTAAATTGGACTAGTATTACTCCTACTCTAGGTTTACCTGGTCATGGAGTATATATCAATGGAACAACCATTATCGATGATTCTAATGGATGGGTTTCATTGCAACATTCTATCCCATCAGGTTTCAATACTTCAATTCAGATTCGTTTTAGGTTTGAATCCGATCCTACAGGGGGGACTGGATTTGGAGGACTAACTGTAGATCCTCCCGAAGGTCTTGCATTAGATGATGTACGTATTGTAGAAGTAATTTCAGGAAATGAGACTGAAATAATTCGCTGGGGTTTCAATGATTCTACTACCGCTAATCATTCCAGAATCGGCACTAGTTTAGTTGATCAATGGCAATTTTTACCAAATGTGGGTGTAAATGGACCATGGTCAGATTTCGACTCATTTGAAGAATCGATCCTCACTCCTATTGGTTGGGACATCGAGACTCCAAATGGTTACGGTTGGTCTTTCGGAGAACTCAATTCAACAGGTCCAGATCCCAATAGTTTCCCCGGAGGAGGAAATGGAGCAGGAATATTATTGAATTCTCCATATAGGCAGAATTCCTTAACTCATCTTTATTCTCCTTCAATTCCAATTCCTCTTGGAAGTCGAGCAACGCTGCAATTTGATCATTTTATTTGTGCAGAATCTGGTTGGGATGGAGGAGCATTGTTTATTTCAACTGATCAAGGCCACACTTGGTCTCATTTTGGTTCTAATATTCCTGATTGGTATGATTCAATGCAGTACAATAACTCTCTCAGTCCTCTCTATGGTCAAATGGCGTGGGATGGTTCTAGACAGAAAGGAGGCGGATGTGGAACCAATACCTCGTTTGTACAGAAATCTGCTGATTTTAGCCATTTAGCCGGAAGAAATGTAATGCTTAGATTCACCTTTTTTTCAGATACATATTTTGAATCCAGTGGATGGTATATTGATAACGTAGGAATTGCAGTTGACGTTTTTGAAGAAATAGGAAATTGGACTTCACCTCTAATTTTTTCTGACTCTTTGGGATGGGGATCTATTGATATCGATGCTAAAATACCTGAAGGAACATCCGTCTTAGCAAGTGTACTTGATTTTCAAGGAAATCCTATATCAGGATTCATCAACAAACAATTTCCGGTTCATTTAGCAGATTTACATGGATTATCAAGAGTTGATTCCGTTCAAGGAATATATTTGCAATTACAACTTTCTACATCTGAAGAACATAGAACACCTAGAATACATGAAATTTCGATAAACGGTAGTAGATTTCTAAATGGATTTGCAGTGAATTCTACGGGTTGGGAATTAGATTCATTTCTAGAAATACAACATACAGATGGAGTGATATCCAATCCTACATTTATGACAAGAAGAGTAGAAGGGCCCTCTATTATTTCTGAGCGACGTATTGACGGAATTCACTTAGAGTCAATATCCGCAGGTGTTATGATTCAGGTAATTGCAGATGGTCAACAAGTACATTCAGGCATGATCAATAATGGTACAATTTCATTTTTTAGACCAGCGACAATTATCAGTTTTATTTTAGATTTCCAACCTGGTTCAGAATTAGAAAAATTAGCAATTAGGCCCCTACTGTCCACACCATCTATCGGACCATCTGTCGATGTTCTAAATGATGGATTGATAGATTGGGATTGGCCAGATTCGTCTACTGGAGATTCTTTGACATATGGTTTATTGAAGGGGCCAGTTTTGGAATCAAACTCAACATTTCTTAATGGTTCAATGCATTTTTCATTGCCCAATCAAGCTGATTGGAGATCTGCATCATTGATGATTCGTCCAATTTCGGGAACGAATGTAACCTATTCCATCAGTTCTGGTTCCTCAGTACAACAACGAACGCTATCTTCTGATGATCTCTCTATTGTCCGATTTGATGGTTCAATTCTTAGAGCTTCGCAACCGTCATCAATATCTTCACAATCTTTGGGGCCAAATCATAGTATGGAAATGAAAGATTTGGAAATCGTAATTCATTCAAGTCATCCAGTAACAGCATCAATTTCATTGATATCTGTCGATTATCACATGGAAACTAATTTGTCTAATTTAGGTCCAATGATTGAATCATACAGAATTAATTATGTTAATTCTAATCCATCCATATCAATCAATTCACTATTGAGAATTCCAATTCATCTTGAACAAGGACAAGGAGGAGGGTTGATTTTTAATGGAAAGATCATCCAAAGTCCTTTGATTTCAGATCAGATTATTTCTCATCCAACAACATTCGTTCCTGAAATAATTTCAGAGATTATTACTGAACATGAACACCTATTTGATTCATCATTAATTCATAATGTTACTCTTGATATAATTACAGACGAATTAGAATCCTCATTTCAATTAGATATTTCAAATGGGCAACCAACTATAACCAACCAATCTAATGGTCCATTTACACTTGTGAATCCAAGTTTTGTAATTAATTCGAAATCAGTACAGATTACATGGCCAATCAGTGTCGATTGGTCTATTGATGATGTTGATGAAGTTATGATACATGTCAAAGCGGCAGATCATCTAAACCGATCTTGGGGGCCTGCAGAAGGGATTGTAGGGTCTGGAGGATTATTGGGAATTGAGAATGACATGGAGATAGTAGGATTTTCAGTTTATGATGGTCTATCTCGAGATTTGATGGATTCTAGATTGTATGGCTATCCACTTCATCTTCATCCTGAGCAGACCATTTCTGCTTCTGGTATTGTTAGATTTGAAGGAATTGTAGGTCCAATTCCTTCTGATTCTGCAGTAGTTAGTCTTGAGATATCAAATGGAAATCAAACTTGGTCATATCTTGTAGAAGAAGTTTCAGCAGATGGAACTTGGTCATCCACTATTTCATTACCAGATGTTGAAAATAGTACTGCAAATAGTATTTGGGAAATTCATCCTAGATTGATTCGTATTGGCCCCGTTGATGTAGTTCGTGTTGGGGCACTTGATTCTACAATAATCACTGTTCCAGGAAGTTATCGAATTGATCTAGAATCTCCAATTGTTGGCCGTCTTCTTGCAGACATTAGTGGAATTCAAAGGCCATTGAATGAAGATATTTGGTCACTTTCGAGACCATTGATAATGTCATTAGAGATTTTTGAAGAAGAATCATTGTCAAGAGAACTCACATTAATGACTTGGATAGAATCTAAAGATGATTTGAATGAAGATGGTGTTGCTCAACCAAGTGAATATGATTCTAAATTAGTCATTATCCCTTCTAATGCACATCAGACTGGATTGATTAATCTAGGATTATTGGATATTTCTCAGGGTGAAGATGGCTCTCAAGTATCTGTATATGTCATTGGCACAGATGCATCTGGAAGAACTTACCTGGGTGCGGGTAGTGGAGGATTACATGCCGATTTAGCTACATTCAGTCTAGCCCAAGAAAGCGCTACGGTAATTGATCGAAATACCATCTCTTTGGATTCAATTGATGGAACTCTTCTTCATTCAGTTAGTCATACACTGAGTTTCCCTATCGAAGATCTTAATGGATATACATCAATAGATGAAATTCATCTATGGATTTCAGGGTTTGGTGATGAAGCAGGACACCTAATTCATCGTCCACTCTTAGGAGATATTGTTTCTGCCGATGAAAGTACAATAATTCCTATTGGCGCTGAATTCTTACCAAGTGATGATTCAGGTAATTTTGGACTAGCTTCATTTTCGTTTGCGACTAGTGAAGAATCACCTTTTGATTGGACACTTGAATCTTTAATTCCAGCAATTACGGTTGTAGAAGATGAAGTAACTCTCGATCTTGATTTATTGTCTCTAGCAGATTTGGCCTGGACTTTGGATATATCCACATCATGGAATGTATTGGAAATGGAAGATTTGACTGCTCCATTTGGTAGATTGTATAATGGGAAAATGTATGCTGCAGATGGAGACGCAATTCTTTGCAGGATGCAAATGGTTCATTCTACTAACGGAATGCCATTATCGGTTCCCCCAGTTGGTCGAAATGTGATAATTGACCCTCATTTTGAAGATGTAATGGAGACTACACCTGGAATACCAGTAAATGGAACAGTAGATTCTGAAGGAATTGTTGAGTTTGTGATAGTTCTTCCACAAACTGAGAGAGATGCTGAAGGAATACTTCGTGGGAGATTAGTAGGAATAGGATCTATTCCATGGAATGGATTTGATGTTGATGTGATAGTGGATAGAACTTCACCAACGATAGAATTTTTACAAACAAGTTTAGCAGCTGTACAGACTAATAGTTTAGATTCTCAACAAGTTTCTTTTTCAATTATCGATCTAGGAGGAGTTGCTGAAGAAGAGGTACAAATGCATTGGACTTTCAGGAGATTTGGAGTTGATATTCCTGGAACCGATGGAAGTAAGACTATTGGTCCTGCATCAAGACAAGGACCAGTCTATGGTGTGTCTAATAATGTGGATATTTCTACTGTCGAGTCAAATGAATTACAGGATGGAGATCAACTAGTAGTTTGGTTTGAATTTACTGATCTTTCGGGAAACCCATTAGTTGGAATAGGATCTCAATTTACACCTCGTGCTCCATTGTTGCGCGTGGTTTGGTTTGAACCAGTTGTAGAACCAATTGCTATTTCTCCACAACCCGCAAATCTCAATGGCTTGGTAAGGATAGACCTTTGGATTAGAGATGAGGGCAACCAAGGAGGCGATCTAAACCTAAGTTTACTTGCTTGGGAAACAGATTCTTCAGGTCAAAAATGGGTAGAAATTAATAGAACAGAAGTACAACTTCTTCCTGGAGGTTCTATTGAAGTTGATTTTGAAATTGAGGCATGGCAAGAAGGTCAAATGCTACTGATTGCAGCTATTGATGGTGATATCGAAAATGCAACTGTTTTGCCACCTATACAAGTGATTGATCCTATGGCAAACAGGAGTCTTCTGGATGCAGCATTAAGCGGAGATTTAACAGTCATTGGTTTGCTAATAGTTATTTTTAGCGGTCTAGGATTTATGATAGGTCTTTTCTTTTTACAGAGAAATACTGAAGCGGTGTATTGGGATGATGAAGATGAAATCCCCCTCCCTGATCAAGAACCCCCCTCTAGACCTGAAAGTCTCTGGCCTGAACCTCCTGAACGTTTCCCAGATGAACAGGAATAATTCGCAAACCTCAAGCGTAGCATCTCATCGTAGATATGAGCAGAGGTACCCGAGTGGTCAAAGGGGGTGGGCTCAAGTCCCACTGCAGAATGCTTCGCAGGTTCGAATCCTGTCCTCTGCACCAACATGTCGAATAAGGTCAGTCACAACCACAATCTGGTCCACAATTGTCGGATAATTCCTTAGGCATTGCTTCTCTAACATCGATGACTTCTACTTCAAAAATTAGAGTTTTACCAGCCATTTGATGATTAAAATCAATGGTAACTTGCTCTCCATTAATTTCTGAGATAGTAAATGGAATAGGTCCCTGATCGGTTTGAGCAGCCATCATCATTCCTGTTTTGAGGTCCATATCTTCGGGAAATTGCTCTCGTTCAACTTGTTGAACTGCACTTTCATCCCTCTCCCCATACGCTCTATCAGGTGTAAGAGTAAATGTTCTAGTTTCTCCCTTTGATGCCCCGATTAATTCCTGTTCAAATCCAGGAATCATATTTTTATGTCCAACTAAGAAAGTCATTGGATCTTTTTCTCTACTGCTATCGAATACTTCTCCATCTGGAAGAGTTCCTGTATAATGAACAGTAGCTACGGTATCATTTTCTATGCTTGTCATATTTTCTCGCCAACCTTCTTACCTTTTGAATCGGATGGTATTTTTCATACCTGAACACTCAAATTATTCTCACTCCTTCTTCGTCGGGTGATTCTAATTTTTCAATTAAGTTAGTTACTATTGTCTCAAATGCTTCAGCTGTGCGTCCATCTGGTTCTGAAACGATTCTATGAACTCCATCATCACCACCGCGTACGACTCCAGGATCAAATGGAAGAGAACCAAGGAATGGAACATCCATTTCTTCTGCGGCATCTTCTCCCCCTCCGCTCTTGAAAAGATCAAGTAAAACGTCCCAATTACCTTCTGAATCCGTATTTGCAACAATCTTTTTTCCTGATGGGCCACCTATTTCGATAGTACCATTGGATATTACTGAACCATCAGAATTAGTAGCAGAACCGTGTATTGTGTAACCTCGCATATTTTCTACAACACCAAGAACAGGTAAATTGATTGTTTTTGCGAAATTAATACTTTTTCTTGAATCGAGTAAAGCAACATCTTGAGGAGTAGTTACAATTACAACTCCATCCATGTTTGGTAATGCTTGAGTAACTGTGAGAGGCTCATCACTTGTTCCAGGTGGAAAATCAATGATTAAATGGTCTAATTCGCCCCATGCTACATCTCCAATAAATTGTTGAATAGCTCCTAATTTGATTGGACCACGCCAAATTACAGGTTTATCTGGATCTTCAATTAAGAATGCCATTGAAATGACTTTGACTCCATGTGGGCCAATAGCCGGATGGATTTGTCCTTCTTCAACATGCAGTTGAGTGCCTTCTAATCCAAGCATTTTTGGTAGATTTGGGCCGGTAATATCGATGTCTAATAATCCCACTTTTTGCCCCATTCTTGCAAGAGAGAGTGCTAGCCCTGTGGCAACAGTAGATTTTCCTACACCTCCTTTTCCTGATAGAACCATGAATTTATGACGCACGTCATCATTGAGTGCTGTCATTCGCATTTTTCTTCTCATTTGCTGGTAAGCCTGCTCCATTTGCACTTTTTGTTCATTGTCTACTGCTGGTTCTTTCTCATCTTCTCCACTTGGAGAATGAGTGGATACAGGAGACCCTGACATGGTTAACCGTAGAATAGGAGATACTTCAATGCGTGTGTAAATCAAGATATAACATGTATATTGGATTAGTTAATATGTGGTGAGTAATATTTCTTGACATGAAATTACTATTCGTCTGTGTTGGGAATTCTTGTCGTAGTCAGATGGCCGAAGGTATTGCTCGCAGTTTGGGCCACGAAGCAGCATCCGCGGGGACTCATCCAGCAACGGCTGTGAGCCACAATGCAGTAGTAGTATGTCAGGAGATAGGGCTCAATATTTCGAATCAACGGCCAAAGTCTGTGGATAACTTTTCTGCAGAAGATTGGGACAAGGTCATTTCGATGGGATGTGGTGTCTCTTGTCCTTCAATGAAAATCGATGAAGATTGGGACCTAGAAGACCCAGTGGGGCAGAGTATTGAGGTATTCAGACAGACTCGTGATGCCATCATTGCACGTTTTGCAAGATTTCTTCCTTAACTTAGTTTGACCGATGGATAGAAGAAGGCCTCCTATCTCGTTGAGACGCCGCGAGCGTAGTGTAGTGGTTATCACCCCACGTTGCCAACGTGGGAACCCGGGTTCAAATCCCGGCGCTCGCACCATTGGAGACCAATCTGTTGTTTTCTCTAAAATTTTCCAATTATTCTTCATCGAAATTAGCATTTTTAAGAACTATAATTCCGCCCAATATTGATAGGAATAAGAAAATACCAACTGCAATTAAAATTACAGCAGTTGAATCAGCCCATTCAGAACCTATACCTTCAGAAGATTTGTCAGATAGAGTGACAGTGAACCCTCTTTCATTTCCAGGAGTAGATTCCAGATAACTGTCAATTCCTCTAAGTTCAATTTCCGTAGAACCAGTAGGCATGGTAGAACGTGTCTGAATTGTAAGGCTGTAAATCCCATCATCTGCTACTAGATCTCCTCCAGTCCCATCATCATTCATTGGGACCCAATCATCGGCGTTTCCGATTTCAGCAAGGATTCCTAATTGGACTTGTACTACCGAAATTCCATCCGGATCATAAACTTCGATCGAAATTACATGAGCAATTTCTTGCTCACCTAGATTTGGTACTAAGAAGTCATCAACAAAATTTCCTTGTCGAGAAATAGTTAGATTTGATAGAACAGGTCCATCATTTAGAATTGTAATTCTATCACTTTCAATTGTCGTCCCATCTGGTCGCCAAATCAAAGAAGTCAATCTCATTGCCCCCTCATTATCGGTCATTTCAATTGCAATTAACTGAGGTCCTGGAGAGAATCCATCAGGTACAATGAATGAGCCAATCCATTGTTCTCCTATTTCTTGAGAAAGGGCAAAACGTTGCCCGCCAAGTCCGGTTAAGTCAACATAAACTGAAGAAACACCATGAGCATCAACTACGTTTGTTGAAATATCTACTGAATCACCTCTACTGACTGTTGTAGGAGCTAGATCGAGTGAAGTCATTCTCGGTGCTAAATTAGTGAGAATAAGTGATGTAGTAACTTGAGTAGTCGACCATCCATCTGAAATCGTGATGTTGATATCTTGATTTCCGTGATTGATTCCTAGATGTGAAACTTCAGATGTCCAAATATCATCATGAACAGTTGCATCTCCATCAATTCCAACATCGTTGAAAGAAACAATACCAATTCCAATACTGCTCAGATCAACTTCTACAGATTGCATATTCCAATCTGCATCTTCAACTACCACTTCAAGATGGGCCTCTCCTCCTTCTGTAGTAAGTACTCCTTCTCTAATTCGTAACTCTACGAATGAGGGAGGAGTATTTTCTGCTTCTGTTACTATTGCCGGAGAAATAACTCGTTCTAAAGATTGAATTTCAATGAATTGTAACTCCCCATCTAGTTCATCAATTTCTAATTCAATAGATCGAGATACTTCTGCAATGAGCCCTGCTAAGATCCCTTCATTGATGATTTTACCACTAGCAAAACCTCCATTTATGTATGTTCCATTCCAATGAATAACATCCATTTCATGCCCGTCACGAGTTACTGAACCTGAATCAGTTGCAATAATTTCTAGTTTCAATGTGTCTCCATGATCTAGCATCAAAGAATCTCCAATTTGCATGGAAGATGGAGCAAATCCTAATTCTCGACTAATGTTTACGCTTCCGAGTATGGATTCATTGGATGGCTCTGAAGGATCAACAACTACAGGACTTCTTTCAGGATACTCATCATTTATTTCCCCTGAGTCTTCCACATACTTGTATCTGACAGTTCGATTTAGCCAATGCTCTTCAGGTACTTGATATTCAAATGTTAAATTATGCTCAGCTTCAAGATCAAGATTAGATCCGATTCCAGTAATTTGAGAAATATTTAACCAATTTTCATTTCTTATTACATTCACATCAAATGATTGGCCAGTATGATTTTGTTGTTGCCCACTTTCAACTATTTCTACTACAAGACCGATTTCTCCCGTAACATCTCCACTGATGTCTCCATCCATAAGAATAGTATTTACCGTAGTCATTCCATCTTGAGATTCTAACCAAAACACTGGAACAGTTCCATTAACAATAATTGTCGCTCCATCTTCTGATTCGGCAAAGTCAAACGTACCATCACCTTTTATTCGATTTAATTGATCTGTTTGTTCGCCATTTTCCCATGTTTCATGAATAATGAATTCATCTAGATCAAGAGTAAAACGATCGTTTCCATCAATGAGTACCATCTCAGCATATGCTTCTAGTAGGTAGTTGGAGAGCAATACTTCTCCATTTTCAGTATGTAATTCGTATAAGAAAACAGAAACTTCTCCATCCAATTCTATTGATTCGTCGTCATTTGTTCCGTTTGAAAGTAGATTTCCGGTTCCTTCAAGACGGACTTGTTCTGATGGAACTCCATTAGCAATAGTTCTAGTGATGTATGAATCAGAAATATTGATCTCAGCAATGGTTTCAGTTCCAATTTCATCTTTTACAATGAAGAACATAGAACCATTTCCAAACATCTCAAATTGTTGTAGTTCTAAATCGATTCCAGTCATAGATTCATTTAACCAAACTCTATCTAGATTGATTTCAGTTTCAATTCGAGTTTCTCCATCATCGCTAATTATTGAGAGATTTCCTGCACCTAATTCATTTGATTCTAATTGATCTCCATTTCTAAGTTGCCATCCTCTTCCTGTAAATTCTAACTCATATTCTTGACCGTCACCTCCAGTTTGTTCAAGCATCCAAGTTGTAGTTCTTGTGATCTCGTGGTCATTAATGGGTTGATTCCAATAGGTAATATCGATAGTTCTTGAACAGAAGATTTCTGTTTCTGATGCTCTTACATCAATTGAAATTGAGTCACCTAGATTAATGGTAGTTGGTAAGATTATTCGAGATTGAGTATCATTTTCATTCCAACTTAGATTAATTATTCCATTATCTAAAATCTGACCTGATTGATTTTCATGAGACCAATGAACCTCAGTTTGATTTTCATTTACTAAATTCCAGTTATTGATTACGTAAGCATGTTCGCTACTTGTCCCATTACTCCAATTTACAATAATATTACATTCACTTTCATCAGTAGTAGTCTGTCCAGATATTGTAGATAATGGCATCATTAGGAGTAACATAGCCACGACAATCAACGTGTTACGCCTAATCATGGTATCAACTATGTTCTGCTCCGTATTCAATCCATTGATGAATTGAGTGTTTGAATTAGAACAATGGTTCATCATCATCGTGTTCAAAACCAGCTTGTTCACGCCAAATATCAACAGGTACCTCATCGTAGAGTCCTGCGTAAGGGTCAATCACTTCATCGACCTTTTTGTTAGCAACTTCACCCAATCGTTTTGATTTGAATTTCCAATAATGAATTCGCCACTCTCTTCCATCCCAGAGAGTAGTTTCTTCAGATTCCGTAGTTAACAATTCATAATCTTGAAGTTGATAGAAAAGATTTCTATCAGTTGGTTCCAGAGCATTATCAATAATACGATCAGAGAATCCAAAGAAACCAAGTGCATGTTCAGCGATACTTTCAGCCACAGTTTGTTCCATTTCTTCATCAACACGATTTCTAATCGCATCAGTTAGTGATTTCAATGTCATACCGGTCACCTAGAATCCCCCCGCGCTATGTTATTTATTGGCTGCCGCTCTATATAAGGAATCACTTGTAGAATGCTGAAAAAAGACAATCTGAATAAATTCGTCATGTTCTTTCGTGTTTACCGTTCGGCATAAATCATGGGCGACCCACCGACCTTCCTTGGTCTGAGCGAAGATCATTCCTTAACCCCAAACATAGTCATTTTACCAGTGCCGTATGAGTTAACAACATCATATGGTCAAGGGACTGCAGATGGCCCAGAATCTTGTTTGAGAGCCTCTGCTCAAGTTGAGTTGTATGACCCTCGACTTTCAGAAGATCTTCCTGCCGGAGCAGTAATTCGTACCGAAGCAGCATGGTCATCCGATGCAGGCACACTGAATGAACAATTGAATTCGATTACCCAATATCTTTCAAAATGGCTTTCTGATGATTCTGTTTTTCCAGTTGTTTTAGGAGGAGAACATGGATTACTTCCAGCACAAATTTTAGCCATGAAAAATCATCCTGAATTACGAGGTGATTTAGAACAAATCACGATTCTACAATTTGATGCCCATGCAGATTTACGTGATGAATTAGATGAAGATAATTGGAGTCATGCATGCGCAGCCCGTCGTTCTTTAGATAGAGGAGTTGGACAAATTATTCAGATAGGTGTTAGAGCATGGTCAAGAGAAGAAGCAACATTTTCTGAGAATGATAACAGAGTCAGGACACATCTTGCGTCAGATATTTTAGCTGTTAGTAATGGACAGAAAGTTTGGGAGTCATTAATGAATGAATTGTCAATGATATCAGGGCCAGTATGGATTTCAGTTGATATTGATGTCTTAGATGGTTATCTAGTTCCATCAACTGGGACTCCAGTTCCAGGTGGACTATCTTGGTGGCATCTTGAATCTGCATTAGCAACAATTTTTGAATCTAAAAATTGTAAGGTATTAGGGGCAGATGTTGTTGAGACAGTACCTGATATCGAAGGTTCATTGACTCCTTTTACTGCTGCAATGATCGCAACTCGATTGGTTGGTGGCCACATACATCGTTCGATTCAATGAAATATAGGCACTCACGGGTGATTGCTATGGATGAGTCCTCTGGAGTCAGAAATCTTCAGTCACATGGAAAACATGTGTTTGTGGATTATGTGGACTTTCAACCCCAACATGATTGGCATGATGGCCAATGGATACTCAAAATCCTTCAGAATTCGGTGAATAGATGTGGAATAAGGGAGGTTCATGCTCATGTGGAAGTTTTTGATGGAGAGGCATCTCCCCCAGGATTTGCTGCCGTCGTTCTAATAGACGAAAGTCATGTATCAGCACATTGCTATTTAGATCGTGGTTGGCTTGCAATAGATGCATTCACATGTGGAGGCCATGACCCGGAGAAAATTATTGATATCATTTACGAGAATCTAATTTCAATCAGTCCAAATATTAAACAAATGAGAAGAGATTCAGTAAAACGCTTTTTACATGATAATCAACAGGATAATTAGGTGTTATTATGGATATTCGATCTTTCATGGACACTCATTATCATCACTTCAATGCTGGTGAGTTAACACGTTGCACACGGTCATTGATCGAATTCTCAGATTCTGGAGGAAAGTTGGTTATTGCACTAGCTGGAGCGATGTCTACCGCACAAATTGGGCGGTCACTCGCACCTGCAATTCTTGCAGGGAGAGTTCATTCAATCTCATGTACAGGTGCAAATCTTGAAGAGGATATTTTTCTTTTAATTGCAGGTGATGAGTATGAGAATGTTCAATCTTGGCGTAGTCAAAGTGCTATGGATGACCTTGACCTCAATCTCCGGGGAATGAATAGAGTCACTGATGTTTGCATACCAGAGGATGCAGCAATCCGTCGAGTTGAATCAATGCTACTAGAGATTTGGAAAGAGGAGCCTAGACTGCCGCATGAACACCTTTACGCACTATTGGATCGAATTGAGTTAGCCCCTCGTTCTGAGAACTCCTGGCTTCTCGCTGCAAAAAAGATGAATATTCCTATTTTAGTTCCTGGATGGGAGGATTCTACGTTAGGTAACTTGTTTGCTGCTGCTTGTGTACGTGGAGACTTGACTCCGAATATGGTACGGAGTGGCGTTAATTACATGATTGATTTTGCAGATTGGTATAAATCTCAGACTGAGCCTGTAGGTTTTCTTCAGATTGGAGGTGGAATCGCGGGAGACTTTCCGATATGCGTTGTGCCGATGTTAAATCAAGATCTAGGAGAACAGGTTTCACTTTGGTCTTGGTATGGTCAAATTTCAGAATCTTCGACATCATATGGAGGATATTCTGGAGCCCCACCGAATGAGAAAATTTCATGGGGAAAGATTGGAATTGATACCCCCAGATTCGTAATCGAATCGGATGCCACAATAGTTTTACCACTAATTCTCACATGTCTATTAGAATCATATTGAGTATTTTCAAGATTCATATGTTCTTTGTATTACAATCCCATTGTTTGAACAATAATCTAAAATCCACATCACCACACCTTAGGTGTGATGCGTAGCCTAGCGGTCTTGCTTGCGGTGTTAATCGTGGCTCCTGCCTTGGTTAGTGCAGAACAGAATTGGCCAGGTGAACCGGTGGACAATCATATCTTCATGAGTTATGCTGCTTTAACACAGGAAGTTAGCGATTGGGCTAATGAAAATCCAGACATTGTGGAGTTGTCAAGTATTGGACAATCTTACCTTGGTAGAGAATTGTGGATGGTAGTTTTATCCGATTGGACTATGGAAACAAAATTTAACGGTGATGCAAAAGAGATGATTTACATCGATGGAGGTCATCATGGAAATGAATATCTTGGTACTGCTCTAGCATGGTTGACTGCTAAATGGTACATCAATGAGTGGAATGCTGGGAACGAAGAAGCTGTAAACGTATTACAAAATACAGAACTGCATATTCTGATAATGCTTAATCCAGATGGGAATGATGCTGACACCCGTCACAATCTAAACTTGACTACTGCAGCAAATCCATTTGTTAGTGAAGTAGTTCCTACAGGAATTGACCTAAATAGAAACTATGATCACTTCTGGGACGATTGCTCACCAAGTGACCCCTTTGCACCAGGAGGCGGCCCATTTAGTGAACCAGAAACACGTGCAAATGCAGACTACATGAACTCGTATATGCAAGATGCTGATCTTTATGTTACAATGCACACAGGCGTTTGGATTATTCTTTATCCGTGGGGTAAATGGCCAGAGCAACCTTCTGATTGGGAACTCTTCCACGGTATAAGGGATGAAGTAAATGAAAACATCTCAGATATTCCACTTCAGAATGCAAACCAGGGGTTGTACCCTAATTGTGGCACTAGCCGTGATTATGGCTATGGAGTAATGGGATTCCCAACCTTTACTTTCGAAACTGATGATGATCAATTTTTACTCTTCACTTTTGAGGATGTTAATGAGCGCCTTAGTGAAGAATTGGATGTGATGCGATATCTCATCGACAATGTATGGTATTGGCGAGCTAGACTTTCTGTGACATCTCTTGATGTAACTATAGGCGAGAGTTTGACACTTTCTGTAGATAATCTCGGTCATGCCACTACAATAAATGCATCTTTGCAATACGTAAATGACGACACAGGGGAGGTCCTCTGGGAATCAGATAATAAGTTCGCAGTAAATGCAACAAATTCATCGACAGTAACATTCGATGCCTCTAATCTCACATTGACAAAGGATGGGGGCTTTGTTCTTTACTATCAGAAGAGAGTGATTGATTCTTCTACATGGGTCAGTGAACCTGTGAATTCAACGTACGTTTCCTTAGTCGATTCACAATCCAAAGGTCTTCTCCCAGGGCCATCAGCATTATTGGTAATTATTGGATTTGTTCTAGCCGCACATCGTCGTCATTCTGTTAGCGAAAGGGATGGTTTGTAAGCCGACCCTGCACCACTAGTCTCATGGATTGGAAGGTTAGTGAGAGAGAAGAGACTGGGGATGTACTTGTTTTACCATTATGGGTAGGGAAAAATAAGCCTGCAAACAGTGCCTTGAATGGCCTCCCTCGCTCATCAGTGATTAATACTAAGTCTGCATTTAAGTCACGATTTGATGGAAAAGCAGGTAGCAAATTATCGGTTTGGGGTGAAAAATGTAGAGTTGTTCTTGTTGGAATGGGTGACTTAGAAAAAAGCTCGAACAAAATTGCTCGAGATGCAGGAGCTAAGACATTGTCTTCTTTGTCAAAGAAGGATGGAACAAATTTGACAGTTCGATTTACTACTGGTTGGAATTTAGAGTCTATGCTTTGGTTTATTGAAGGTATGATGTTGAGAGATTATGCATTCGTGAAATATAGATCAAAAGATAAGAAAGAAAGAGAAGAACAAGGGGAATGGAGTTTGGATATACAAGCATCGAGCCGATATCTGAAAGAATTAGATGTAGGAATAAGCCGAATTGTTGGTCGAGTTGAAGGAGTTCATCTTGCTAGAGATTTAGCAAATGAACCACCAAATTATCTCTATCCTATGTCTTATGCTGAGAGAGCAAAAGAATGGGCAAAAGACAAACCAAATGTGGTTGTTGAGGTTTATGATTGGGATGATTTACAGAAAAAAGGGATGTATGGGCTCATCAATGTCGGGAAAGGTAGCTCAAGAAAACCATGTATGGTATTGTTCACATTGAATCCTAATGTTAATTCAAATGCTAGGTCACCTTGCATTGTTGGAAAAGGCATTACATTTGATACTGGAGGTATTTCTTTGAAGCCTGGTGCATCAATGGATGAAATGAAGTATGATATGCATGGAGCAGCCACAGTCTTTGGATTAATGCATGCATTGTATGCAACTGGACATAAAGGAAGAGTTCGTGGAATAGCTTGTTTAGCTGAAAATATGCCTAGTGCTGAAGCATATCGTCCAGGAGATGTCATTCCTACTTATTCTGGAAAGACTATTGAAGTACTGAATACAGATGCTGAAGGAAGAAATGTTTTGGCAGATGGATTATGGAAGTCTGGTGAATTTGACCCTTCATACATCATTGATTTAGCCACATTGACTGGGGCAGTTGTTGTCTCTCTTGGACATGAAGCAACTGGACTTTGGTCTAATGATTCAGAATTATTAGAGAAAGTACATCAGGCTGGAAATGTTGAAGATGAAATTGCTTGGAAAATGCCATTATTGCCTGCATTTGAGAAAGAAATGACTGGTTCTAAGATTGCAGATGTAAGAAATCTTGGCAAGAGTCGATGGGGAGGTGCAAATACTGCAGCAGCATTCCTCAAGCAATTCGTCCCAAATCGGAATTTCGAAGAAGACGGAGAACAGATCCCATGGGCTCATTTGGACATTGCTGGAACTGCTTGGGGAGCAGATACCAATGCTATGGTGGGCCATGGAGCAACTGGAATTCATGTTAGAACACTTCACACATTAATCACAAATTCTTGATAATCAAATACTATCTAGTGGTTTACAATGGAGAAATCTCATACTAATCTTGCAAAGATTATTCATTGGGGATTTATCATTCTATATGTATACGGAATCCTCAAACAGATAGATGATTTATCTCAACTTGAGGACACAGGATTACTAATTTTTGAAGTAATCTTTGCAAGTGTATTCCTTTTGATAGTATTAATTCGATATTTCTATATGAGTAGATTTGAAACATTTCTTGGAGCAAACGAACCAGTTCCTGTAATGCATAAATTCCTTGCAAAAACGATTCATACTTCTATGTATTTATGCTTAATTCTCCTTCCTCTTACCGGTTTGATGATTGCAGGATTATTTACCCAAGAAATCAAAGATGGACCATTGATTGATGTCGTAGTTGGATTACATGGTTTTTCTGCAGATCTTAGTTACCTTCTGATAGCTATTCATGTGGTTGCTGCACTTTATTCTAGAATTAAAGGGGAAGGAGTTTGGAGCTCAATGGTTCCCCTTTGGAAGGAAAAAGAACCCTCTAATCACGAAATAATCAAAAAAATCTCATTTGCAGAAAAAGAAATCTTTAAAAAAATAGAAGGTATTTTTTCGCCTAAAAATAAGTAAAATCAGTCCAGATTTTTTATTTAATTACCAAGAGTTCCATTTTGATAATCGAAAAATGCTTGTTGAATTTCTTCCCTAGTATTCATGACAAATGGACCATACCTGGCTATTGGTTCATTTAATTCAGGACCAGCTAAAATCAAAAATTCTGAAAACACATTGGATTTTATGACAATACTATCTCCTTCTGATAGGATTCCTAATTCGCCGTCACTAATTTGCTGTTTGACCCCCAATCCAAATGCTTGAGGGTGAGTCTTGACACCTGTCCCTCTAGGGATAGCTACATTTCCTGAAAACACATAAATCATTGAATTCAAATTCGAATCTAATTTTTGAATTAGTTCAGAGCCTTCTTGCATCTTTACATGAATTAGAGTGATTGGGATTACTGTATCTATGGATGATGAAACACCCAAACACTCTCCTGCGATAACACGTGCCCATACCCCTTTTTCTTCAATAGTAGGGGACACATCTGCGGATATTTCTTGATACCTAGGTGGCATCATTTTATGCTTCGCCGGTAGATTAACCCAAATTTGGAAACCATGCATTTTACCTCCTGATTTCTGAAACTGCTCATGTGGTTCTTCAGAGTGAATAATCCCTCGACCAGCGGTCATCCATTGAACATCTCCGGGGTTTAATTCTCCACTATTTCCTGCACTATCCTCATGCCTCATTCTTCCATTAAGTAGGTAGGTCACTGTTTCAAATCCTCGATGAGGATGCCATGGTGCTCCTACTGCTTCTCCTGGACCGTATTCTACTGGACCCATTTCATCTATTAGTAAGAATGGACTCAATACCCTATTCATCCTAAATGGTCGACGAACTTTGAATCCACCTCCCTCTCGAACAATGTGGGTAGAAATGATCTCAGTAACACTGCGCATGTTATACCCTTTACTAAATTTAAAATAAACACTTGTTTATCAGATTAAAAATTCGTTAACCCTTCTTTTCATGATTGATTTATCTTAAGAACCAAGAAGTACTACATTTATTGTGAATAATGCACCAATGATTAATGCAAACAGTAGTAATGAATTGGTAAACCCACTCTCATCTTCTACTGGTTTTCCCATGAAGGTCATTCCATCTTCCATGCCTTCTCCTTTTAGACGGAAATAACTGATTAGGACCAGTAGCATCACTACAGCCCCAGTCAGAGCATCCATCTGATTAGCCTCACTAGCGTTACGTGCAGTACCTGCAATGAGAGCGATATATAGCGAAGCGGTTGCAGTGATGAAAGCAAATGCAGATGGATGAAGAACTGCCCACTTACCCGAGGCTCCATCCATTAGAACCAATGCAGACCAGAGAGTATACACTAGGATCAATGAACCTGTAACAGATACCTGAGTTGGTAGAGGAGTACCTAGACCTGCTGCTGTACTTAGACTACCTTCATAATTTGCGGGAAATCCTTCAGCAATGACATCATTAGGTGTGAAGATCATTCGAATGGAGTAAAATAGGCCAGCTAATACCAGTAAAATCAGAGAAATCATAGCAATCTTGTCCTTGACTTTCAAACCTGGTTTGAAATCAGATAATCCTTCGTTAACCCCCTCACTTCGTAATGATACATATCCTCCAATGTAAATCAGTGTAACGATTATGGACATATATTTTGGTAGAGGACCAGCCATACTTTCATCATTCCAGTAATTCCAAACACCAAAGGTCATTGAAATCAAACCCAATGAAGATGGTAACATGATTATCCATTTTCCTCTTGCACCTTCAAACAGAATCAGCATTGTAGAAATGAAAATTCCAAAGAATAGAACTCCATTGAAAGCTGTCTCAGGCCCTCCCATTCCGAATGCTGGGTCAGTATCGACTGTTATTCCATTGTCTAGAGGTGCAAAACATACTTCTCCACCGGTTACGTAACATTCTCCAAAGAACATGAAACTAACAGAATAGAGTAAAAACATCAGCGCTGAAAATCCCAAACAAATTTTTGCAGGCATAGATTCGATCTTAAACATAGTAATCGAACTTTGGTTTGAAATTAATTACTTAATCATCTCCATTAAAAAAAATGGAAATTGATGATTAATTATAATTGAGAATAATTCGGATCAATCTTCATCTTCAACGACTTCGAAATTTGCATCGACAACATCATCTTCTTGAGATTCACTTTCTTGAGATTCAGTTTCCATGGCTGCTGCTGCTGCTTCATACAATTTAGCAGAAATTGAATGCATTGCTTCTTCCAATTCCTTTACTTTAGATTGAATTGCTGCATCATCTAGATCTTCATCAGGAATTGGTGCATCATCAGTACGAATTAATGCTTCTAACTCATCGACTTTAGCTAGTACTGGAGCAGAATCTTCTTCGGATAATTTATCCTCTGATTCTTCAATGGTTCTTCGAGTTTGGTAAACAATACTGTCTGCTTGATTACGTAACTCAACTCTAGCTTTCCGTCGTTTGTCGTCTTCAGCGAATTCTTCAGCCTCTGAGATTTTCTTTTGGATTTCTTCTTCACTAAGGCTCGTTTGACTTTCAATCTTAATTGACTGTTCTTTTCCTGTTCCTAGATCTTTTGCACTTACATTTACAATTCCATTTGCATCAATATCAAAGGTAACTTCAATTTGAGGAATACCTCTTCTTGCAGCTGGAATACCTGTGAGATGAAACATACCGAGAGTGATATTGTCTTTAGCAAACTCTCTTTCACCTTGAAGAACGTGTATTTCTACTGCCGGTTGATTATCTGCTGCTGTGCTAAAAACTTCGGAGCGTTTGCTCGGGATAGTTGTATTCCGCTCGATCATGGTGGTAGTTACACCGCCCAAAGTTTCGATTCCAAGTGTTAGAGGAGTTACATCAAGAAGTAGAACGTCGGTTACACCCTCATCTCCGACGATGATTCCTGCTTGAAGGGCCGCACCTACTGCGACTGCTTCATCAGGATTGATTCCTTTGAATGGAGCTTTACCTACTTCGTTTTCAATAGCAGTTTGAACTGCAGGAATTCTTGTAGATCCACCAACTAAAATTACTTTGTCAACTTCTCCTTTATTCAATCCAGCATCCTTCATTGCTTGTCTTGTTGGCTTCATTGTTCGTTTAATTAAATCTGAAACCAAATCTTCGAATTTAGCACGAGTAATAGAAATATCCAGATGTTCTGGTTGTCCATCTCTCATTGTAATAAATGGTAGATTGACATTCGCAGATTGCGTTTGAGATAACTCTATCTTCGCTTTTTCAGCTGCTTCTCGAATCCGACTCATTGCTTGCAAATCTTTTTCTAAATCAATTCCAGTATTCTTCTTAAATTCTGAAACAAGATAGTCAACGATTTTATGATCAAAGTCATCTCCACCTAGACGATTATCTCCAGATGTTGCTTTAACTTCGATTTGTGGTTGGCCATCAACTTGGTAAATTTCTAGGACGGAAACATCAAAAGTTCCTCCACCTAAGTCGTATACGAGTATAGTTTGATCATCATCTTTGTCTACACCATAAGCAAGAGCAGCAGCAGTAGGCTCATTGATGATTCTTAGAACATCTAGTCCCGCAATTCTGCCTGCATCTTTAGTTGCTTTTCGTTGTGCATCACTGAAATAAGCTGGGCAAGTAATTACTGCTTGTTTGACTTCTTTCCCAAGATAATCTTCAGCATCTGCTTTCAATTTCTGTAAAATAAATGCAGAAATCTCTTGAGGAGTATAGGTTTCGTCATCAATTTTTTGAGACCAATCAGTGCCCATTTCTCTTTTTACTGATAATACGGTTTTTTCAGAATTTGTTACAGCTTGTCTTTTTGCAGTAACACCAACTAATCTTTCATTTTCTTTAGTAAAAGCAACTACACTCGGAGTGGTTCTTGCCCCCTCAGAATTTGCAATCACTACTGGCTGCCCACCTTCTAAGGTAGCTACACAACTGTTTGTCGTTCCTAGGTCTATTCCAATTACAGGTCCACTCATTTTTTATTCCTCCATTATTCAATTTCGATATTTCCATCAATGCTTAATTCAATATCTAAAATACCATTATTCAAATCCCATGAAATCACTTCTTTTGCGACTCTTTCAAGATCTAGTTTTCGAAATGGTCGTAATTGATTCTCTTTGATAATTTGTAAGATAGTGCCGCCATCGGTAAGTGTCAAATCCAAATTATCATTTTCTACATTGTCGTGAGTTAAATCAATTGTAATGTGCATTTTTGAGTTCCAAATATGAATATCTACCTCTAACTCTTCTCCTAATTCTGAGTCATTATTTTTATTTTGAGTAGGGGTTTCAACGGTTACTGTCTTTGGTTGAACATCAACTTTGAATCCCATTGTTCCCAAAAGATCTCCTATTTCTCCTCCGTTACTCATCATAGAGCCAATTGCCTTTGCTAAAGCATCCATGTTTGCTTGAGCATCTATTGCAATATCGCCGGATTCTAATTTTTCCATATCAATTCCCATTCCTTCAAATTGACCACGAATTTGATTCATTAGACCCATTAATTGATCTCTCGTCATCTCCATTCCAAGTTGATTGAACATAGAAAGTAGTTGATCAATCAAACTATCTTCCCATTCTTCGCTCATAAAATCACCACTATACAACCTCGAGTTGTAATGTGCGATAGTACCTACCATATATCAATATTCGTAAAACCTTAGATTTCTCAAATCAAGTTAGCACATTGGGTTCAAGTGGAACACCCCGGTCGCTTGTCTATCCATGGCTAGTAGGGAGCACGAGAGAATCCTTCAGGATACTGAGCGAGAGCAAGGAAACACTGCATTTCGAAATAATGTCAAAGCAGCCCTTGCTCTAGCCAATGCGGTTAGGTCTACGTTAGGCCCGCTTGGTCTAGATAAAATGTTGATTTCTGATGTAGGTGATGTACAAGTAACCAATGATGGAGTTACTGTTTTGGAAGCTGCAAAGGTCGAACATCCTACTGCAAAAATGCTGATTGACACTTCTACTACTCAGGATGCAGAGGCACACGATGGGACTACTAGTGCTATTGTATTGACAGCAGAATTGTTGTTGAATGCGTTAGATTGGATTGATCGAGGGATTCATCCATCTGTTTTAACAAAAGGATACAGGATGTCATTAGACTATGCCTTATCGGAAATTGAATCTATTTCAAGATCTTCAGATGTCGATGACCTTATTCGAGTGGTAGGAACGAGTTTATCAGGAAAAATAAGCGAAGATACGCGAACTAGCCTTTCTGAATTAGCAGTTGACGCTGCTAAGATAGCGTACAAGCGTTCGAATCGTGAATCGATTGACCCTAATGATATCAAGAGAATTACTATTCGGGGAGGGGGTGTTTCTGATTCAGAAAGAATTGATGGAATTATAATGCGAAAAACTCGTCTTGATTCTCAGACACCTGCTAAATTGGCAGCAGGAAAGGTATTAATTTTAGATGGCGGATTGGATCCTAAAGAATTGTCGTTAGATGCTTCAATTCGCATAACAGAACCTGGAATGTTAGCACGATTTATTGAACGTCAGAAAAAGGAATTACAAGACAGAGTACAAGCAATAGCAGATGTCGGAACCAATTTGTTAATTGTTAGAGATGGAGTCAATGATGATGCAATTCCTATGCTTCGTAAGGCAGGAATAGTAACTTATCGCAGAGTTGAAAGAGATGATTTGGAACTAATTGCAAGAGCTTGCGGAGCTAGTATTATTCGAGATACTAGAGGAATAGATTCAGATTCTTTAGGAAATTTTGAATCAGTAAAAGAAGAAAGTTGGGAGTCAGTTGATCATGTAAGAATTCATGGTTCTGTAGGGTCAGGTCAAACTGTGATTATTCGAGGTTCTACTCAATCTATTCTTGAAGAAACAATGAGAGCATTTGATGATGCAATTGGTGTAGCTTGTGGACTTGTAGAAGATTCATCGATACTTCCAGGAGGCGGTGCAATTCAAATCGCTCTTGCTCGAAGGTTGAGATCATTTTCGACTACAGTTCCGGGCCGTGAACAATTAGCGATTGAGGCATATGCAGCAGCGATGGAATGTATCCCTCGTGCTTTGTCTGAAAATGCTGGATTAGATGGGTTAGATAGAATTCTTGAGATTACTGCTGCCCAAGCATCAAATGACAATGATTGGTTGGGCCTTGATGTAACTGATAGAAGCGTCTATGACATGTATGAAAGGGGAATATTAGAACCTGTTCGAACAACTCGTCAAGCTCTTATTGGAGCTACAGAATCAGCGATTTCAGTACTTCGGATTGGTGATATACTATGGGCAAAACAAGACCCTCAAACTCCAGATTGGCAATCAGAACTCAATCAAGATGATGATTAATTTTCTAAATTAGTAATCATTTCATCTACTATTCGATCCAGATTGAATCTTGGAATCCATCCCCATTCTTTCTTAGCTATGTCATCTTCAATTTCATCAGGCCAAGAATCTGCATATGTTTGCCTAATATCTGGATTGAATGTACACTTAAAGTCAGGTAAATGCCGTTGAATACTTTTTACTAATTCTCCAACTGTAAACGAACATCCAGATATATTGTATCCTCCTCTTGAATCACTTAATTGTTCTAAGGGGTAATCCATCAACTCTATTGTTGCCCGAATTGCATCATCCATATACATCATTGGCAATTTTGTATCTTCTCGAACAAAACATTCGTAATGTCCATTTTTTAGAGCATGGTGAAAAATTTCTACTGCATAATCTGTAGTTCCTCCACCAGCAGGCGCTTTGTATGAAATTAGACCTGGATATCGAATCCCTCTCATATCAATCCCAGAAGTCATTGCTAATTGTTCACCAACAACCTTTGTTTTTCCATAAACTGTAGAGGGATTTAGCGGGGTTTTTTGAGGAGCAATATTTGGACAATCTGGACCAAAAACAGCAATAGATGATGGGGAAAATAATCTTGCATTATTTTTTTTCGCTGCTTCAATCACATTTTCTAATCCAATTACATTGATATTCCAACATAATTCTGGATTTTTTTCTCCAGTAGCAGATAATAATGCTGCTAAATGATAGATTTCAGTGATTCCTTGTTCAATTACCAATTTATGAATTTCTTTTTTATCCATTACATCAAGAATTTGACACCCTTCTGCTTTTCGAATATCTGTAGCTATCACTGCCTCATGTCCATGTTTTTGTTGCAATGCTTCTACCAATTCGGTTCCTATTTGGCCTAATGCTCCGGTGACTAGGACTCGTCCACTTGGTCGGTCCATGGCTATAGACATCGGACTAGATACTTGATGATTCATACTAACCTAAGACGATTTTTGACTCAATATTCTGACAACGTTCATAGGCCAACGCGGATGGCTGAAAACCCCGTTGATTGTATGAAGTACATCGTAGTCTCGGGGGGCGTTCTCAGTGGAATTGGTAAAGGAGTCACTGCAAGTAGCATTGGAGTTTTGATGAAATCTCTTGAATTTCGTGTGACTGCTATAAAGATAGATCCTTACTTGAATTCTGATGCCGGAACTATGAGTCCCTTTGAACACGGTGAAGTTTTTGTTTTGGATGATGGCGGCGAAGTAGATCTTGATTTGGGAAATTATGAACGATTTCTAGATATTACACTAAATCGAGATAACAATTTGACTACTGGTAAGGTTTACTCTTCAGTTATTGAGAGAGAAAGAAAAGGAGATTATTTGGGGAAAACCGTTCAGGTAGTTCCACATATCACTAATGAGATTCAAGATAGAATCGAACGAATAGCACATACGCCATCAGATGGTAGTGACGATACTCCTGATATTTGTGTTATTGAATTAGGTGGTACTGTAGGAGATATTGAATCAGCCCCATTCGTTGAAGCACTTCGTCAATTTCAATTCCGAGTAGGTCGAGAAAATATTTGTTTCTTGCACGTTAGTCTTGTTCCAGTAATCGGAGTAGTAGGTGAACAAAAGACAAAACCTACTCAACATTCAGTCAAGGGTCTAATGGCATCTGGGATTCAACCTGATTTCTTAGTATGTAGATCATCAGAACCAATCTTACCTGAAGTTAAAACAAAACTCTCACTCTTTTGTCATGTTTCTGAATCTTCAGTATTCAGTGCTCATGATGTTTCGAACATTTACCGTGTACCTATGATGCTAGAAGAGCAAGGTGCGACAACAGAGATCTGTCAACGTCTAAATCTAGAGATTTCAACAGAACGTCCTCTGGTTGAAGAATGGGCTAATCTTGCTCAAAGGATGGATGAACTAAGTGGGGATGTACATATTGCAATGGTTGGGAAATACACAGGACTTTCCGATTCATATCTTAGTGTAATTAAAGCATTGAACCATTCCGCTCTTGCAGAAGGAGTAAATTTGTATATTGACTGGGTAGAAGCATCAGATTTAGAACCATCAAATCAAGGACAAGATGCCTATTCAAAATCATGGAATTTAGTTAAGGGTGCTAATGGTATACTTGTTCCAGGAGGTTTTGGAGATCGTGGAATTGAAGGAAAAATACTTGCAGCACAATTTGCAAGAGAGAATAATATCCCCTATCTTGGAGTGTGTTTAGGATTACAAATTGCCACAATTGAATTTGCAAGAAATGTTCTAGGATTGGCTGGGGCCAATAGTACTGAATTCGATGAAGATACGCCTTATCCTATTGTAATTTTCATGCCTGAAGGAAGCAAAACTCACATGGGCGGTACAATGCGATTAGGCAGTCGTCAAACGAATTTACAGACTACAGATTGTGCAGCTTATCGTTTGTACAATGGAGTAATGGAAATTCATGAACGTCATCGACATAGATATGAGGTAAATCCAGATATGGTAGAGGATTTAGAAGCCGCAGGCCTACGATTTGTAGGTAGAGATACCGAGGGAGAGAGAATGGAAATCTTAGAAATGTCTAATCATCCTTATTTCTTCGCGACTCAATATCATCCTGAATTTAAGAGTAGACCAAATCGCCCAAGCCCACCTTTCCACGGATTAATCAAAGCCGCCCTTGGTAGGGAAGTCTAATTATTCGTATTGTGAACATGCTTTGCAGAAATGTCTCTGATATGCAGGTATGAAAACAATTCCAGGGGCTCCACATTTTGTACATATACGATCTGTAGGTATCATTTCTCCTTGTTGAGATGATGATACAGCAGATTCAGCTGCTGCCATAGATGCTCCAGAAACGGTCTCTGAACTTCCTCGCGTGAATACGAAAGCACCAATGCCACCTAATACAAGAATTACAGCAACAATCCCTGCAATAGCAACAACAGGGAATCCTCCGCTTGTTTCTTCAGTGGATTGTTCGTTACCTTGATTTGAATCTTCTTCACTTGTATCTAGTAGATCACAGATACCATCTCCATCTTCATCTGAAGGTAAAGATTCAGAATCTAGAGGGTCGCTTCCGCAGTCAGTTTCTTCTTGATCTGCCTTCCCATCATCATCATCATCAGGGTCTACATTATTCCCAAAACCATCAAGATCGGTATCAGCCCATTCAGAATTATCGTCAGGGAATACATCATCAACATTTGAGGTTCCATCTCCATCTTTATCATCGTCTAAATCATCTACGATTCCGTCTCCATCCATATCTGGACAACCTAATTTATCTCCGGTAGATGTCCCGAATTCGAATGGACAATCATCTGCATTGTTTCCGGATTCATTATCTCCAAATCCATCATTATCAGAATCATAGATCTGAGTAGAGTCTTCTGGAAAGCGATCGAAATCATCGAATGCACCATCTCCATCAGTATCTTTCTCAGCAGGTGCACATCCATCAGAATCAATTTTATCAATATCATAATATGGAGTATTAGGGCATAAGTCACTGAGATCATTTACTCCATCTTCATCAGAATCTCTCTTTGATTCATCACATCCTTGGTTGTCTACAACAGTATTAGATGGAGTACCAGGACATTGGTCAATTGCATCTACAACTCCGTCATCATCAGAGTCTCTTTGACTTGCTCCACAACCATTGGAATCTACATCAGATGCTTCATTTGAATTTGTGTAGGGACATTGATCACTGATATCTAATACACCATCATTATCTCCATCTCTTTGAGATTCTGAACACCCGTAAATATCAGCAGTTTCTCCGAATGGGGTATCTGGACAATTATCATATTCATCTGCTACAAGATCGTGGTCCTGTTCAGTAGGTTCTCTTGTGAGATGAACCACTGTTCCATTCGCTTCTCTATCAAACGAAAATACAGTTTCCCATCCAGTATTATCTGTAACAATTTCAACATAAAAGCCCGCATTTCTTTCATGACTGATTGATGTTTGCTCCCATCCATTAGGTGTTTGAGCAGCAACAATAACACCTGCATCATCTGGATTGTACCAAGCAATATGAGGACGATTTGCATCATCAACAGTTACTGATGGGTATACTCCAGTGGTAATATCTGAGAGACCTAGATCGGTGATTAATCCTAGTCCATTCTCATCGTAATTAATTAGCAATACAGTACATTCGTGAATTGAATTACAATCTGAGTCTCCACTGCCATCAGTTCCTCTTTGAACGACATACCACAATGTTCCATCAGAACCTGTTGCAATATCTGGCCGATAGAATCCAGTATATTGGTTGATAATTGTCGTTGAATCCCAATTACTTCCGTTCATTGTCGCAACATCAACAGAACGAGAATCGACATCTCGATAGAAGATAATTGGATTATCTCCAACAAATCCAATGCGTGGGAATGTTGAATTTACTGCAACTGTTTCTGGGTTACTCCATTGAGAACCATCATGCATTGCAAAGCGAACACTTGATGTCTCTTGATTAACCCAAACCATTCCAATAGTTCCATTTTCAGAAGCTGAAATATCAGTGTACCAACCAGTGTTATTACCAGTTTCTAAAGTGGTTGTCGTCCAAGTTGAACTTCCACTAGATTTGATAGCTACCTTAGCAGCAGAAGAGGTAACTGTATTGAAGTTATTTCGTTCAAGAATTTGCATATATGATACAGCCAGTGAATCATCCTGAAGTGCCACAATATCTGCATATCTACCACTTTCTGCTTGGTCATCAATGGTTAATCTTTGGCTTGAAGTACCATCAAAAGAAAAGTGAATGAGGTTACAATCATTAGAATCATTATTATTTGTTCCAGGTTCTAAATCACACCTAGTAGTACCTTTTTCATACCCTTCAAACATCACCATTTGATGAATACCATCTGATGTAGTAGCTGATTCTAGATAAGCGAAATCATCGGTTTGAGTAGTTAATTCACCCTGAGTCCATTCACATCCATGGTTATCAATACGTTTGGTAGGAGATGATCCTAGACATTTGTCTATACTATCTACAACACCATCTGAATCTTCATCTTGTCCAGGAACAGCAACAATCAGATCTTGTTCTGTAGTATCATAGAAGGAAAATATTTCTTCATCATTGGAATCTAATAGCATGTCAATATAACTGCCTACATTTCCTGATTCAGCAACGGAAACCACTTCGTATCCATTACCATCTTCACGCATTAAGATAGCATCTTCATCTCCATTATTGTACCATGCAATTTTTTTGTTATCGTTTGAGTCAAATAATAGACGAATATAATCGCCATCAGAATTTCCATCATGAATTCTTTCAGTATTCCATAATCCACTACTTGGAGTTGCCATCCAAACGCTTTGAGTAGTGGGGGAGAACCATCCACTACCTGCAGAATTATTTTGGTAAACAATATGTAAGGTTCCTAATGAGTCAAATGCACCATCTAACCAAAAATATTCAGAATTATCACCAGTGGCATTAGAAACTACTGTTGACATTGTCCATCCTCCGGGTGCAAGAGTACCATGACGAATAAATTCAGTATACCATGCACTCTCTATGCTTCCATCAATTGGACTGTATGAGGCTTGAACTTGGTATCCACTGTATACTACGTTCAATGTGCCTGAATTATCGATTAGTAGATCACTCCAACGACCAATTTTTGAATTTCCTGAATATTCTTCTGCTTCTCCATCACCGTCATCTATTATTTCTGTAGTCCATTGATTATTGACAAATGAAGAATAAGCTAAATCGTCTCCTCCAGTCAAATAGGTGAAGTGTTCACCTCCATTCGCATCGATTTGGAATCCTATACGGCCCTCATTGTTGTCATATGGTCCTTCATTTCCAGTATCTTCACCAGGAGAGACAGTCGAAGTTGACCATGATGAACCATCATATCTTGAAACTCGAATAATATGTTCCGATGCATCAAAATGGGCTATTCTAGGGTTTCCAGAAGAATCAATTTGTAGATTTGCTAATCTACCAGTTGAACCGAAAGAATAGATTTGTTCACTATTCCAATACCCAGCAGCATCGTTAGTAACCCATAAATCTCCATCTTTGGTATGAGCAACCCACAAAGTACCATCTGGTGCTTGTTCAATACTGGAATGAGAACCTGCATTGCCCAAGGTATCAGCTCTATCTTGAAGCCATGCAGTCGCTCCATTTCTAGCAGAGGTTTCAGAATTTTCATCAACTAATGGCGAAAAATGGGTAGTTTCTATCATCGATAATGTGGTTGAAAAGACCATCAGCAGCACAAGGGCGAGTGACGTTCGGCGCATGTCCATGTACCTCACAGAGAGTATGACATGTTGAACATTGTCGCGATAATCACTCTGCCGAAATTCGAATTAATCTAGTGGTTCTGTATCCTTGTAATGCTTTCATGTATTTTTTTTCTTGAAATTGTTGATCTAATTCCATGTCACCCGTATCAATTCTAAGAGTATTCAACGTAGCTAGTTTTGCAGGAGTGACAATAGCTAAAATATTGTCAATTCCGATTAAACGAATAACTGTTGGAGATAATTGCAGATTTCCTCTCCCAATTAGAAATCCTTGTCCTCCCATGGGTGAAAGTAGAGTCAATATTTTTGCTTTTTCTTTGAATTGAGATTTATGATTATTGATCACGTCAATTAGTTGGTTTTCATCTAGATCCGTTCCAATATTTTCGTTACCTAGTGTAACATCTATGCCCAAAACTGTAATTGTAAATCCTATAGATTCACCCAATGTTCGTAATGTCCCACCACTTCCCCAGATAACTAACAATTCAGAGTCCTCCTCTATTGTTTCACGAAGATGATCTCCTAGACTTTCCAAAATTTCTATTTCAGAAACTCTCTCAATACGTTGTTTGGAACCCTGCATCCATCTAGGACTTCCGGGACTCATTGCTTCAGCATACATTTTCACAACCCATTCGCCTTTTCTATACAGTGTTTCATCAAGATCCATTACTTCCGTTTGGGCAATTAATAAATCACCTGAAAACCAAGCAGCAAAGGCTTCTGCTGCAGATCTAGGCGAAGCACCAAAACTGCCACTATGCATTTTCACTCCTGCCGGGATTCCAAGAATGGGTGTTGAAGCAGAATCAATATCCTCCAATGCACCAATAATATCTCTAGTAGTTCCATCTCCTCCAGCATACAGAATAATCTCCACATTTTGTTCAATCATTGAATTTACTACATTGATTGTATCTTCAGCAGTGGTTAACTCTGGTGTATCGAAAATATTGGTCCATTTTCCATGAATTTTCATTTTTTCTGGAATCCATGAATCTCCCATTCTTCCTTTGGGTAAGAGCCAATGAACATTATCCCATGCAACTAAAGAAAGCTCAATAATTGAAAATAGATGTTCAAATGCTTCACAC